>Ga0209499_1000498_pt1 | contig 28806 bp, 36 predicted proteins | sample C_130208_EF_Meta_FD_187306 | JGI IMG/M metagenome (GOLD analysis project Ga0209499, IMG submission 187306) | Freshwater microbial communities from Lake Croche, Canada to study carbon cycling - C_130208_EF_MetaG (SPAdes) (version 2) | ecosystem: Environmental > Aquatic > Freshwater > Lake... | reverse complement strand
AGCGGGGGTTTTTCAACTGCGGCGTCCGCCAATTTACTTGTGTAATACCGGTTGATTGAATTATAATTAAACTCTATATCCAAATTTGGATTAGACATCCTTATTATGGGTGCTGGTATTTAAAATTGAAATCATAGTCGCCCGCAAAGAACATACAATAAAAAATGGGACAGTACTATTATCCAATTATTCTTGATAAGGAAGGCAAGATTGTCGTATGGATGTGCGCACATCGGTACGGCAATGGTGCGAAGCTGACTGAGCATTCGTACATGGGAAATAACTTTGTCCAGACGTTTGAGTTCGGCTTGAGCCCTGAGGGCGCACAGCATAAGAGCCGTGTCGTCTGGGCGGGTGACTACGCGGACCCAGACCCGGACCATAACGGTAATCTTCACAGCCAGTGCACAGAGTACAATGAGATTCACCCCACCGAAAAGGACACGACTCAGTACCGCTTCATCGTCAATCACTCCAAGCGTCTCTTCGTCGACAAGACGAAGGTGCGCAGCGGCGAAGAGGGTATGGCATACCACCCCCTGCCCCTCCTGACGGCGGAAGGCAATGGTCGCGGCGGCGGCGACTACCGCGGCGAAAGTCTGCTTATCGGCTCGTGGGCGCGCGATGTGATTTCAGTTGAGACTGAGGCGCCGACTGATTTCGAGGAGCTGCTCTTTGACCTCAGCGAGTAGCGCGCCGCCCGTATAAAGATGTATTGAATTTCCCGGTTTTAGATGTTAGATGTTACAAATCACCATAATCATAACAATATATTTACTTACAAAAGTAGAGATGCGCACGTATAGAAAGCGCACAAATCGCAAACGCACGCGTAAGCTAGGAACTGCTGATAAAATCAATGTTCTAGGAAAGCCCTTGAAACCCTGTAACTTGAGTAAAGTAACAGGGTTTTATCGTGACGGATTCTGTACTACTGGAAACGATGACACGGGAACACATGTTGTCTGTGCCATCGTAGACGACGAATTTTTACAATATATGTTAAAAGAGGACAACGATTTAATTAGCCCAAGAGACAACTTCCCTGGGTTGGTTGCCGGCGACCGCTGGTGTGTCTGTGCGCTTCGGTGGATGCAGGCGTATCGCGCCGGCAAAGCGCCGCGTGTCGTACTTGACTCGACGGATATACGCGCAGTAAATTATATTCCACGCAAGATTCTATTAGAATATAGCCATAAAGTGTAAATCCGTTAGTAAACGCATACATAAGTGAAATTAGATCTTTTTCTAGGGCGATCGTTTTATTTTACGCTTTCTAATTTTAGAAGAAACAATAAATACGGCATAAGATGTAATTATTATAAAGTCTTCTTTTATCTTATATATTTTTTCTATAAAGTTTTTGTGAAACCCATGATCTGACATATTTACCAGATATTTTACATATCTAGTAAGTCTTGGAACTTCAGGACTTACTACACGTTCACCTACAAATACACCCCCTGTCATCGAATCTTTATACCATGTTATATGGAATGGCTTTTCTTCTTTTAAAGCAATTTGTTCTGCTTGCTTTAGCGTATCTCGATGGATTATAGCGTATATATCAGGTTCCTTTTCAGTTTGTCCTCCTTTTGTAGCAACTATACTAATATTATCACCATTGAGAGCAACAGCCTCAACGCCTTCATCGTCCGGGTCAATCACAGACAGTTTCTCCTTTGGCTGTTCAGTCTCAGTAATAATGAGGCGAACATCATCATATTCTTTAGCCTTTACTGTTTGTGAATGTATTTCTGTTAGTATATAGGTTTTCGTCATCATATATCTTTTCTAAATGAGAGGTATCAAATTTATTATTCGCATATTTCAAATTTTTCACATTCACGGTTAGTAAAATTGAGTCTCTTCATACACCGACATCTATAGTAAAATGCTTAAAACCAAGAACTACCGCGACTTTCAAGTCGTCACACTAGGTCAACCCACAAAGTCCTTCGCCGGCGCGAAGCTCGCCAACAAGTGTCTACCCAACGATGAAGTCGACGCAACTGAGACAGGTTGTGTTTTAAAGCAGAGAACACAGCACCCTGTCCTGGCGGGTCTCGTAGAACTGAATTCCAAGGTGCGCTACGGCTTCACGAGTCGCAACATCCCCATCTATCTGTTCACACCATTCAACGAAGCCTATCCACCGTTTATTGTCGGCTGCTCAGAGCGCGATTCAACGAGGAATCGCATCGGACTCATCACATTTGACTCGTGGACGGAGACTTATCCACGTGGCAACCTCCAGCGCCTTCTGCCTGAAGGTGCCGACGAAGAGGCGCTCTTCTGGACTCACACTCCGTACGCCTGTGTGAAGTGGAAGGGCGACCTACCGTCGCCGCCCCCTCTGACCAACCGCGTCGCCCTCCCTAAGACAACCTTCAACATTGACCCACCGGGCTGCCGCGACGTAGATGACGTAATCAGTATTGAGTGGCTTCAGGACCCACGCATCACGATTACGATTGCCGACGTCGCCGCAACTGTCCCGCAAGGACATCCTCTCGACGGTAGAGCCGCACAAATCGGTCAGACCTTCTACCAGGACGGCAACCAGCCCAAGCACATGTTCCCTGCCGAGCTCAGTGAAGATGCGCTATCCCTGCTCCCTGGAAAGTCAAAAGCCGGTCTGAGTCTCTCCTTTACACTCGGCGACCCAACCAATGTCACCTGGTTCGAGTCCATCGTCGTGACCGAAAAGTCCTACAGCTACGAATCTATTTACGAAGAGCCCACGCTCTGTACCACGCTAACTCAAATGTGCACAGCCCTAAACGAGCCGACGCAAGACAGCCATAAATGGATTGAGGTTGCGATGAAATTCTACAACAAGGAGGCGGCAAAGGTCTTGCGCAAAGCCGCAAGTGGTCTGCTCCGTAGCCACAAAGCCCCTGACATGGAGAAGCTGAAGCGCTACACCGCGGTCGACCCTAGCCTAGAATTCCTTGCATACAGCGCCGCCTCTTACGTCCCTGCCGACGAGCCGAATCCCGCACACTGGTCGCTGGGCGCCGACCTCTATACGCATGCCTCCTCACCAATTCGTCGCTACGCGGACCTGGTGAACCAGCGCGTCATCAAAGCCTTCCTCCACGCACAGCCACTCCCTCTCCCAACCGAGCCAACCCCGCTCAACAAAATCGCCAAGGCGGCAAAGCAGCACGACCGCGACCTGGTCTTCGTGCGCGCCCTAGCCAACGCCTCCACGGGCTCAACCGAAGCCACGATCATTGATATTCAGTACATCGATGACCTAACAAAAATTAGTCTCCACGTTCCTGCCTGGAGCCTCATCGTCAAGATAAAGTCAAAAACCGCCGGCAAAAATACAATTGTCTCACGTGATGAGACGGCGACAAAGACAATCGAACTAGGTCAAAAAGTGACCTTGTCCTATTATTCGGATATGACGGCGCGCAACTGGAAGCGGCGAATGGTGCTGAGTCTGTTTTAATCCAACTCGTAACCCTTTACATGGCGCGACGCGTAACAGTCAGGTGAATAATGACCAGGTCTTCCACACCGGTAGCACGCACCACTCTGCTTTGTAGATGTCTGTTTCACAACCCTATTTTTAGCTGATTTTTCCCTACACGACTTTTCGTGTACACCGCAACCAAACGCGCTACTAAACGTTCTATCGCAGTATTCACAACCCCATTCATCTACCGACTCTTCATCGGACTCCTCCTCATCAGATTCATCAGACTCTTCATCATACGTTATTTTATTACCTGACGCGTCAGTCTTCGCGTAGCAATCTTTCACAAAGTGTCCCGCTCGTCCACATTGGGTACATAGGTCTTTTGCACCCCAAATCTCCATTTTTAGAGCCTGTAAGTGAAACTCGCCAAGTTCGATTTCAACGTAAGACCCACCACGTACCTTATCAATGCCATACTTAGACATATATTCCTTTGTAACTTTGTCCTCTTCAAAAGAAGACACATTTTCAAAGGTCTTTACAAGTGAAACTGGTTTATACTTTCTAGTCCAAGCAGAGCCGCTACCATTAAGGTGCTGTTGATAACGTTTCGCTATATCATCGCTCTTACCAACGTAGTATCGCCCACCTTCTAGGCGAAGAACGTAAATATTTGTTTTAGACATTATGACTTAATATGCCAGTTTGACGTAATTTGTTCTTTCAATTTTTTAAATGGTACTAATAGATACTTTGTCCTAAAAAGTCTGATGCGTTTGAACAGGAAATGCGGTCAACTTAGACCCAAAGTCTTCTCAAATTCTTTCTTAGCTTCCTCTAGAATTTTTGCGTGGTTAGCACATTCCACATGTTTATCATGTTCATATGTAATCTGCTCTGTAGGGCGATTAAGATAGAATAATGTAATGCGCGACCGGGATAAATGGTCGGGTCCCACCCAAATACCATGTAATCCTGAAAGTTCAACCGTTTTTTGCCCAATACGAACTAAACGCGACATCTTACTTAAGAAATAATCTTATTTTCTACAGCCCTTCATTTTTTACAAAAGTTCCTTATTATTTCCCCAAAAACGCACCGTACACCTTCATCGCATCACGCATACCGGGCGTCTGATACTTGTGGTACTTAGCGCGGTAATACATCGTAGTCGCCACCTGCTTCTGATAGGCGCGCGGCTTTTCGTGAATCTTTTTAAGCGATGCCCGCGCTTTCTCCGCCGAACCATACCCCACGCCGGCAGTGCGTGCGCGACCGCGTGGATTGTCGTTGAATAACTGATGTCCGTTCTTCCTGGTCGTTCGAACCATCTCTACTATATCCCAAGCCAAATTTAATATATCCGTTCAATAAATGGACCCACCGGCATTAGATCCCGTGAAATTTGCCGATGCAATAGAAAAATATAATCCTGAGCTGCGCAATTTTTTTAGCGCGGAACCCGCCGATTTCTCAAATTATACATCCGTAAGCCAAGGCGAAGTAGGCGATTGTTGGCTGCTTGCTCCCATGGCTGCACTTTCGCGCAGCGAACGATTACGCCCACTCCTGCAGCGTAATTTTACAATCAATGACGATGAGACATACACTATTACAGTCTATTTGAATGGAGAAGCGAACGGCAAAAATATAAACGGCAACTTATATATTCTTCCAAGAGCCGGTCGCTATAGGGCAGATTTGCTATTTGCCGGTCAACAACAGTTTCTTCCCGATAGAGCAACAGTAAATTTGGATTCAACGTGGTTTGCCTTTATAGAAAAGGCGGTTGCCATTTTATACGACGATTACGATTCGCTTGATGGTGGTGATCCAGATTCCGACGACGCAAAACAGGCGGATCTGGGATTTCAGATATTAACAAACAAGCCTGTTACGACAATTATGATTGACGAAGAGACCGATTTTAGAGGGGCAATTAACGCTCTATTAAGAGCCGGTGCTGCTATTGTATTCACAACAAAGGCTAATTCCGAGATAGATGAGGACAGACTTATGAAAATTGGAGCCGATGAAAACGATAACTCAGGATTTAACTTGCTTGAAGACCATGCGTACGTTATAGATTTTATTGGAAGAGATGGGTCTGTACAACTCTACAATCCGCACGGCGAAATGCCTAAAAAAAGAGCGCAGAACAGAGCGGCTAAGTTAACTGAAGCGAACGCCAGATATTTCGGAAAACGTCTTGATATTATACCAGGTGATATCGGCGGCTCAAGAAAAACGCGCCGAACCCGTAGGCATCGCCGCCGCTCATTGTAACGCCCACGGCGGATTCGGATTCCCTGCAACATCTTTAATCCAACATGCCGGCATATAAATCGGTCCAAGTCCGCGTATCGCAAAAGCGCCGAACCAACTAAATGTAGAGTTCGCACAAACAGCTCCACGGCAGCGTGACATTAACCAAAGAGTCTCCCATGCACTTATTTTATCAGAGACAATACTGTGTAGTCCGCCAAGCGCATAAGGGGAAAGGTCTACTTTTTTTGTCTGGTCGCTGAACACTAAGAAAAATGCCGCGGAGTCGGCATCGCGTATTTTCTTTATAGCCGCCGTATAGTATTCAGTAAATCCCAAATCATATTGACTACTAACGTAATCACCCCTTCTGAAATGAATAAAGTAGGTGTGATTAAAATCAATACTAGCGGTATCAAACGATGTAGAACTGGGTTTCGGTATAATAAAATTCAAACGTGTATCCGAAGGGAAATACTCAAATCGTTGATAGTAGCCAGACAGACAGACTGAACCACTCAAATCAGGAATGCGCGTATACGTGTAGACACCGCCCGCGATATCACTATAGTTAGTCCAATGTACAGAGCCGCGCCACACCTTGACGTTTGGAAAGAACGCCAACAGCATTTCGGTCGTTTTTACATAGTCGGTATGCTGATTATGTTTCATATTGTCCTCATAGAAGACAAATTCGCGCCCAGTACGTTCAGCGTATCCGAGCCCCACCAGTGTCTGAAACAGTCGATTACCGATTCCACCGCTCATCCTGGCTGTGACCAGTTTCTTACTAGTTTCAATACTGATACGATTACTGGGTATACTATTTGAAACCGGTTTAGCTCGCGCTCTAGAGCTCATTTATTTATAATGACTTAAGGTTTTTATACCGTTTTTCTGTCATATGGCATCGGAGGCGTGGTCTACACTCAAAACCAACGTACCAGCCGCCACATGTGTTATCGAGGACGAAGGTGAGGAATACGCCTGCTTTGAAATAGCCACCGTGCCAGCTCTCCACGCTCTGGTCAGCCAACGTTTCCCCGCCGTTCAGTATGTTCAAATAGAGGTTCTGGAGCCGGAAAATGAGGAGATTGTCTTTGAACTTACGCTCATTGATGTCAATCAACAGGTTCTTGTCGGCGCGGAGCTATCAAAGGATAACCTGTATTGGGATGATACTACGTAAAATATAGATAAAATATATATTACGTTTGATAAGATGTCGTCTTTCGTCCGGTCTTTTATCAAACCAAAAAAGCCAAAGATTGACAATATTCAGTCAGTTGAATATTGTAATTTTGTTCGAATCCCAGAAGGTCCACATAAGAAGCTCCTAATTATTCCATATGACAGCTCGTGGGGGCAGCGCCTATATGAAGCGACAGGGATACCGATTAAAAAAGCGTCACTCAGTCTTGTACTTAATCGCAACGCAGAAACCGATGAATACATAATTGTAAAAACAGACGAAATGTCGATAGAATTTTCTCAACATGCCGACCTTCTAAAACAGCGCGGATATCATTTCATCACATGTGATACACAGAATGTAGTGGAATTAGGGGATAAGATTCGCTTTTCGAACCATTATTTAAAAGAATATATGCCGAAATCATATCCACTACATGACCCCAAATTTCCATGTCTGCTAAAGAAGAATGAGGGAATGGCGGGGCGTAATGTTCGTGTGATTAACAACTACTCTGACTTCAAGGCGGCAATAAATAGTATACCAGATATTGAAAACTATATTATTCAAGAGGCGATAGAATCAAATAAAGAGTACAGCGTCCAATTTCTAGTTATAGAAGGAAGGATAATTACGTATATTGCATATTATCAGATAAGTACAGAGATACTTTTTGTAAGACCTAGATCGACAGTTATTGAAACAACCGAATGTAGGTTGGATTCGCCAATTCTTTCTGTGTTTGAAATGTTTTTCATACATTATAGTGGATTCATAAATGCGAATTTTAAGCTAATCAATAATAGACCAATTATTTTTGAATTTAATACTCGAATCAGTGGAGATATATTTTATATTTCAGATAGTAGTGTATCCGACCTTTTAACCGAATACTGTAAAAATTGTTGAAATACGGCTTAAAATAGAGATAATAGCACTCTATAGATGTTTCACTTCCTTCTCAATCCGTACGGTGGACCGACGAAGGCAAATTATCAGCATACGTGCGTCGTATTTGCCGAGGGATTAAAAGCCCGCAACCAGTCCTTCACTGCTAATATCAACTACTATCCTGATAGTTCTGGTAATTATCTGTTTAATGAAGCGCTGAAGCCCGCGCCAGACGCCTACATAGTTACGTCAGCCCCAGAAGACTTTGTTGGGCAAATACAGACAGGGCGCCTTATCATATTCGACGCGAAAGACGAATGGATTAGGCATAAGTCAAAGGTGTTTCTACCTGAAGCCTATCGATATTACATGACAACATGTACAAAAGACTCAAATATTGCCAAACCCCTTTGTTTTGCTGCGTCAAATCGTATGTTGGCAATTACGAGTCAGCTTCAAATCCCCTGGTCCGAGCGCAGCCCGCAGATTGCCTGGACGCACCGGGTTGATAACCACTATTTGCGTAATTTAGCTAAAGCCTTTTATGAACGCAACAATATACAATGTGACACATATATAGACAATTTTGGAGAGCCGCCGGCAGAAGCGCTCCACGAATGGAATCACACAGGGCGCCGACACTCACCCGCCTATTTTGAATTTCTAGCCAAGCATCGCTACCTGGATGCACACGGCGGCTATACGACGCAGGCTAAGAATCGCATAATTCAATGGGATAGTTGGAAAGTATGGGAGGGCTTTTTATCAGGAATGCTAGTTATTACAGCCGATCTCGATTACTATAATATTTTGTTACCATTCAAATTGATTCCGTTCAAGCACTATATTCCTGTCCGGTATCATGAAATGGAAGCCTGTTATAAAGCCTTATTTTCCTTACCCGACGCCGAACAAGAGGCGATTGCGCTTGCTGGGCGCGATTTTGTACGCGCCAACTACAACCCTGAATCAATGGCTAAATATATTATAGATACTCTATGAAAATTCTCCATTCTATGTAAGGATAATGAAAACATCATCGTTACAAGTATTTGCCCTAGTGGGCGGTGTGGTTTTCATACTACTCTCAGCATATATCATGTTTGGCACCCCGACTAAAAAAGAGGGATTCGCAGCGTCGCCGCTACCAAAGACACCGCCACCTAAACCATCGGCAAAGCCTGTTCCAACAGGTGTAGTTCCTCCTGCTATTGCTGCCGCCGCCGCGGCAAATGTAGCAGCGGTTGCTGCAGCTCGGCTACCCCCACCTCCACCACCTCTGTCTAAAGCCGACTTTGAAGCTCAGAATGCGCGCATAGCGAACCTTACAAGTGCGCTGGAGCTCAAAGAAAATGCGCTAAAAAAGGTTACGCAGGAACGAGAGGAGGGGCGGCAACTGGTTGAAGAAAAATTGGAGACGATTAAAAATCTCAATGAGCGGCTCGATATCTCCGAAGAGATTAAGAATCTTACGCTAAAGGAGGTCAATGATACACAGAAACAGCTGGAAATTGCTTTAGCGGAGCGCGAGACCAGTGAAGTTAATTTAAGATTAACGAAATTAAATTTGGATGAGCAGGTTCGTAAAAATTTGAAATTGAACCAGTCCGTTGCGAGTTCGAAGAAAGATACTGCTCAGCAGGATGACCATTGTGTTAGAACAGATAAAGAACTCTTACAATTGAAGCAGAATTTACAAAGATATAATGTCGAGAAGCAGGTATCAGACGACCTCGTAAAGCAACTCAAGATACAGGTTGAGTCGTCAAGAAAGAATGAACCTGCGGCGCAGAAATTGTCCGCTGAATTGGAGCGCGCCGCCAGCCAAAATAAGCAAATTTCAACACAATTGGAACAGACAAAAACGAAATTAGCCGCAATTGAGAAAGAGTCTGTCGCCCAAAAAGCACAGCTCGCTGAACTAAAGACGACAACAAAACGCCTAGAAGCCGATAAGGATATCATTCAGCGTGAAATGTTAGTGAGCCAGGGACGCTATGATACTGAGCGTGTGGCGAAGATTGCCGCCGATGCGCAAATTACTATGTTAGAGGCGAAGATGGCGAGCCGTGAGAAGATTAGCGCCGCCATTGAAGCACAGTACAAGCTGTTAAAGACGCAGTGTGCAGCCTTGGAGAAAAAATATGCCGTGGGCAAAGAGCAGAAGTCCGCCTTGCAGGCGGGTGTAGATAAACAGAGTGCTGAGCTAGCCACGCTCAAGGGGCAACCGAAGCCGGTCAAGGCACCAGTGAAACGCTAGTTAAACGCGCAGATACAGACTATCCGAAATAACGATTTCGCGCAGCAGCTTTTCTTTGATAGCAGTCATCCGCTGAACCATCTCCGTATGCTCACAATAGGTTGCAAGAGCAATCCACTCATCCGCAATATTACCCATACGCAGCACCGTACGGCTAAGATTGCCCTCATACATACCGTAGTTCAAGCAGAGATACGGTGCCGAGTCTCCTTGTAGCCAGCGCCACATAGGCTCAATCCACGCAGTGTTGAGGTCCCAGTAATTGTCGTACGGAATTCCACAGCGGCTCTCAATTTCTTGAAACTTCTTCGCAATACCGTCAATCTCATACAACATGTCGGTCACCTTCTTGGGTACCCGCAAATCGCGCACATTTAGAACTTCACCACTGTCCATTTTCTCATTCATAAAGGCAGCCAGTACGCACAGAATGAGTTCAGCGTCGTAATCCTTCATCAACCCCTGTACATAGACCTCCGCTGTCAGAAGTGAATGTGATTCGTTGACCTCTGTTGCTAGAATACCACGTAGCGCCAGATTCTCCTTGCTAATCGTACTGATATCCGTCACATCCTTGAGAAATCCCGCCTCTAATAGAAAGCGAATGCGCGGCTCCACCGTAGACGACACCTCTTCACATGCCGCAGCCTGAGCCCGCTTCATGTTCGCCGCCTGCTCAAGTCGCAGAAGCTGCGGATAGAGTTGCCAACCCGTCGCCCACCGCGCCCCTTCGTGTGCCGCCTGCCAAGCAGCAAGAGCCTTCTGTGCCGCCTTCTTCTTTGCGTTTACAGAAGTAGCAATCCTCTCTTCAAGTGCTGCACGCTCCTTGAGGTCAGCAAAGTCGCTTTCACTAATCATACCTGCGGTCTTGACCATGTCGTCCTCTACGACATTCAGCTCCTTCAGAAGCGAGTCACGCACCACCATGCGCTGCTTATACCAATACGAGTCCTTCAGGATAGAGAGCCACCGCAACTCACCAGACTGCATGGTCTTGAGAAGAAAGTCGTAATGAAAGTCCATCCGTGACTGAATGGCGCGCGTGGAGCCGTTCATCATACCCTTCACCTCCTCAGGAAACGCCGGCTTCCTCTGGGGCAAATACAGTACAGTTCCCACCTTATCAATGCCGCGCCGCCCCGCACGACCCGCCATCTGAAGATACTCGTCCGTGAACAGACAACGCTGTCCGCGGCTATTGTCATCATACTTGTGGTAGTCCAGGAATACAGCCGTCTTTGTAGGCATATTGATACCTACGGCAAACGTCTCGGTACAGAACAGAACCTTGACGAGCCCACGCGCAAAGAGGATTTCGATGATTTCCTTTAGAAGTGGCATCAGACCCGAATGATGATAGGCGATGCCGCGCATAAGCAGCTCCGAAATAATCGTGTACTGGTACGTGTTCTTGACCGACTCGTAGCGATGGAGATGAAACTCAATGATATGCTTCACCGCTGCGGCATCGCTACTATTAATAAGCGTCGACTCAATCTTCTTCGCATACTGCTCACACTGCTTGCGGCTAAAGACGAAGAAGAGAGCTGGCAGCAAACTTTTCTCTGACAGCATATTAATGGTGCTGTTCAACTGATGGAGAAAGGACTCAACCACAACCTTCCCATCAATAGCCCCCTCTGTGCCGCCCGCACGCGCATCCTTGACCTTCTGCTTGTACTTGTCGGCACCGCCCTGGACGCCGTCGCGCCAGTTCAACCAGCCCTTGTACAGACTATCATCATATTTGTCCTTGGCGTCCATAATACAGAGCATCTCATCTCCGCGTAGCACGTAGTGTGTGAGCGGGACTACGCGGTAGAGCGTCGAAATCAAAACACACGGCTTCTGCTTGAGGTCGCCAATCCAGGTTGCGAACGCCTCAGGTGCCGCCAGTGTTGCCGATAGGAGAATGAGACGAATCTCAGGCGGCAACAGGATTAGTGTCTCCTCCCACACCTTTCCGCGGTCCGGATTGTTGATGTAGTGGACCTCATCAAACACGACGGCGTCCAGGTCGTCCAGTGAAATATTAGACGAGATGCCCAGTGAAGCAGTGGACGCCTTCCGCTTATAGAGCATGTTACGCAAGATTTCTGTCGTCATGATGACCACCTGTGCGTCAGGCTTGAACTTAATGTCGCCAGTCAGAATACCGACGGAGGGAAAGATTTTCTTGAGGTCGTGGAACTTCTGGTTCGAAAGAGACTTAATAGGAGTCGTGTAGAAGACACGGCGCCCCTTTGCCAACGAATAGTGAATCTGGTATTCACCCACTAGGGTCTTACCAGAGCCTGTCTTGGCTGTAACCAGCACATTCTCTTCACGATGAATCGCTGCAATCGCGTGCTGTTGAAACGGGTCCAGTGACCACGAATACTCGGCGGCAGGCTTCTCAGGGAAGTCTGTGCAAGCCGTACCAGGATTGATTACTTTTAGATATGCCATTTTACCATCATAAACGCGCAACGTCGTGAGTTCATTTTTACTGAAAAAGTTAATGTTATAATTTTTATAAGAAACTGTATAGTTTTTAAATGTCATCAATGTCAACTTCATCGGTCGTCTTCTTCGCAGTTGCCGCCTTCGCACGATCCGCCCGCCCAGCGGGCTTCTTTGTAAGTCCGTCAACCGCCTCCGAATCAGACTCATGCAGCTCCTCACCCTTCGTAAGGTCTGACCGGTCAAAGAGGTCCTCCTCCTCGGGCGCCCCCTTTGCGTTAGCGAATAGCGACGGATTTACACTGGTCTTGCGCAGAATAGCCGACTGCTTCTCATTAAAGAGACCAATGATATCTGCGGTCGCGCCGCCTGATCCGTTCGAGGTCTTCACACCCGTCTCGTCATCGGAATCAGACTCAACCGCCTCACGGGTAGACACAACAACAAGATGGTCAATATCGATGAAGACCTGCCCGCGCTTACGAAGCAGCCCACGGATGCGACACTGGCGATTAATGCCATCGTGACACAGCACCTCCATTCGCCCGTGACCAAAGCGCTTTGTTACTCGTCCCACAAACATATAGAGCAGCGCCTCCCTGTCATCAGGGGCGAGCCCTTCCTTGCCGTAGCGGTCAACCTTGCGCATCAGGTCAAGCATATCGTCAGCCTCCTCACGTGCCGCCTTAGCGCGAAATCCCTCCGCGCCAGTCTTGAACTTCTTAAAATTCTTACCACCGGTAGTATTGCGTGGCATTTTGTCTGGCTTTTATTACTAGCAACTTTATAAATTGACCGGAGTTCAATTTTTTGGTCAAGTGAAACTTGTGCAAAACTTGAACCCTCTGACTGTTTACATTACATACATCAAAAATGGGAGGTGTGTGCCTTTTCGCTTCTTGACCATCTTGTCTAGCTCCTGAACCCCTTCTTGGAGCAGGTGAGCGACGCCGCTTTGGACCGATTCTCTTTATTGAGAGTCTTAAAGCTGTCGCAAATATCGATCAGTTCGGCGCTGACACCCTCTTTGCATATATTAAACCTCGTTTCCGTCAAACGTGCTAACTTCAATTAAAGTCTTCATATATACCTTTGTTTTTAATTTTGTCGTTTTATATAATAAGTTCCTATATATGCTCCATCGAAATCGTAATCTAAGCTTTTCATGTATATTTCTTCAGGCGTTCCATAAAACAGTGTCGTATTAGTTCTATAAATATTCATTCTATCAAAGAAAAATGATTCAAAATGCTCGCGTGGTATTATTGCTATATGATCTCTGATGCCACATTTTTCCATCATTCCCAAAGTTACTTTAGTTGAGGAAAAATTACATTTGCAGTCGTTTGTAAAAAACAAGTCGGGTCTTATGTAAATGATATACTCAAATTTTTTTTCGTTTATTCTTTCCAAGTTTATAATATATTTTCCACACTGTTCAAAATTATAATGACAATGTAAAGCTCTTAGTAAAATATCATCTCTACAGAAGTGTTGCCCAATATATTTAGAACGATCTTTGACTTGCGATAGCAGTTCTTTATCTGATATAGCATCTTCTTCTAATAATGTATATTTAATGTTTATGTTAAACTTATTGATTAGTTCGTTGATTTTGTCTAATACTATTTCTTTTGAAATATTATTGTATGTAAACATACTTCCAGGTTCATTCCTTGAATCTGGATTGGATAATTTTAAATACAAATAAATGATAATATCACAATCGATGTGTTTAAATAATTTAGAAATAACATGATTATAAATACTATCTATGCATTCTATAAAAGTTCTACAATTACCAGAAATTACAAATAATGTATTAATCATACTTATATATTATCTAGTAATTTTATTATTGCCCGGAGTTTATTTTTGGTCAAGTGAAACTTGTGCAAAAGTTGAGGTCGCATATCGAGTTTAATCCATAAATCAAAAATGGGAGGTGTAACAGGAGCAGTAATTCTTCAATTAAAAGAAGCCGCCGAATACCTATGTCGGCAGATATCGAATGCAACCGCAGGTTGGGCAACAGGTAAGTTTGGTACATCTGAGTTTGAGGCAATCTGTTATTTCAGGCAGCGCTGCATTACACCCGAACTTCTGTATCCGCAGAAGATAATCAATCATATTACTATTAACGCTGGTTTATGGGCTAAGGAAGGACAGACCATTCACGAAACCATCGACGACTGGTCTGAAGCGATGATTCGCGCCGCTTCACAACTCGACCTACCGGTTGCATGGAATCCGACATATCCGCGCCAAGAAGATATATTTCTACGTGAATTTGCTCCTGGTAAGGACCGCATTCCGCTGCGCGCTCTGGAGCCCTTCTATTCGCCAGAAAATCAGTATACTCTGTGCATGACCAAGGGTTCTATCTGTGTTGTAAGCCCTTTCGCTGACACCATCAAGTCGCAGTGGGCGAAGCGAGCACAGCTATTTCCTGAGGGTGGAATCGGAGGAAAGATGTGGTTAGACACACAGGAACTGCACACTGTTAAGGCGCCATATGGACCTCATATGACCTCAGAAAAGATGGCACTGTCGTGGTCGGAACCAATTCTGAAGGCGGGTCCGTTGGCGGCGGTCCAGAGCTTGGCAGACCAGGTACAGGCAACAGGTGCCAGATACGCCTTTGTAGGCATCGGTGCTCTTTCGCTTCTGCTTGTAGTAGAACTGAAAAAGCGCGGTCTAATCGCACTCCATACCGGCGGCGGAACGCAAATCATGTTCGGACTCGTGGGCGAACGATGGAAGTATCACAATGTAATTTCAAAGATGTTTAATGAACACTGGGTGCGACCCAGTGAGGCTGAAACGCCGTCACATGCACAGAGTGTAGAGGGTGCATGTTATTGGTAACTACGTCAACCTGGTATTTCTAAACAAAACATTACCCATATCGACCCAAGGCAGGTCCTCGGTAACAACTACAAATCCTGCCTCCTGTAGAAAGGTCTTAAAATCTTGATACTGTACAACACCCTCATATGTTTCCATTAATGAAACCTCTGTATATAAATACTTTGTACGGCTCAGCGCTACAGGAGAGGTCTTTAGAACAAATGGCTCAGCCCCTTGTATATCTAGCCACATTAAATCAATATAGTCTATATTTTTTGATTCAAACCATTCATCAAGGTTAATTGTAGAGACTTTAATCTGTTTGTCAAACGTGATATCAGGATGAACGCGCAAATGGTCTTTTGGTTTTAATAGAGAGGAAGAACCTGAATCGGCACCAAATTGGTCGCTCAGATAGAAAGTACTTGTACCCTTTTTATCGGATAGAGCTACGTTAGCAATCTCAATATTAATTCTACCTCCAACTTTAGAAAGGGTTTCTAGATAGCAGCTCTCGACTGGTTCAAATCCATATACTTTTCCATTTTTAAAATGGTCAGAAAAAAATAATGTATCATTACCGTTGCTTGTGCCCGCCTCGACAATAATACCTTCGCTAGGCAAATTATTTATAATCCAGGTTCGTATATCCATTATAACTAGACTATCACCGAGATTATTTAAGTAGCCGTATATAAAGAATAAGTAGTTATAAATCATAAATGGATTTTACCGAGACAAAGAAACAGTTTGGTGAAAAAAACGAGCAGCTTACGAATCATAAGAAGGCGTTATTGGGTCTGATAACAGAGGTGGGTGAGAGTTTAGAAGGAAATTCTATCTATGAACACGCAACACTAAGAGAGGATCCGCTGCTTATTCATAAGCAATTAAATCTGTTTTGGTGTGGAATGCAGGCAGAAACAAGCATCTGCGAAATAGGATTTAACGCGGGACATTCGGCTCTTCTATTCCTTCTTGGCAACACTGCGGAATCATTGCGGTTCACCATTTTTGATATTGTTCTTCACAGATATGTACATGTATGTTTTGAATATATGAAGTCACAGTATCCAAATGTTAACTTCGAATTAATAGGAGGAGATTCTGTTAAGACGGTGCCACAATTCCTCGCTAATAATCCAAGATTTCTAAATACATATGATATTGTTCATGTTGATGGAGGTCACTATGTGGAGGCTGCCGAGAGTGATATGGAAATGGCAAAAAAATTAGTACGTCTCGGCGGACTTTTGGTAGTCGATGATACTGAAGGTGAGTATATTAATTCAAAAGCGGACGACTATGTAAAGAGCGGATGCTTTGTCGAATTCCCTATTTTTGAAAGTAGACCCTACACTCATAGAATCTTACGCAGAATTATGTAAAAAATATGTTCAGTTATTTACTGAAATGATATACGCGGACGCAGCGAGTACGGCGTGAGGGGAATCGTTACCGTTACACGAGCTACGCGCGGGCGTAGCTCGTACGGCTCACGTCCGCTGGTAACAGGTACAGGAACAGTGGCAACATCATTCACGCAGCGTACAGTCTTCTTAGAGCTAGTCTTCATGGTAATCATCGAGCGAGTCTGAACCATCTTAACTTATGCTAAAACAAAAATGTTTTTAGCATGACTCAATTTTTGGTGCATTTTATAGAAGAGTACAGTGATTTTACTCTAAAATCACTCAGTTATACATAGGCGAGAGCCACCGTATAGAGAATAGTGATTGCCGCGACTGCAGTGAAAGTCATACAAATCTCGATGGAGAAGGAGCGTGGCTGCTTGACCGGTGTAAAGAGCTCTATATTTTCGTTACGCGCGGTCCGCCGCTGCTTAGCACCCTCCTGGTATACGTACGGAATCGGCTCAACAGTTAGACCACGCTCCTTAATCATAGAACGTGTAAGGACCATTTTTTGTTAAACCCAAATGAAACCGTCTCCTGCTCAATTTTTGGCTGTTTGCTCAACAAAACTAGATTTTTTCGTCCGTATCTTTAACATATTGTTTGTAGACAGCTGTAACACCATCTATTTTGATACAGGCTTCATTATGTGCTTGGTATGCCGCCTGAAATTTGACGGCATCTTCACGATTGATGATAACCTTTTTACTATTCACGTCGTTGTACAGCATATGCTTTATACAGAGTTTTCCAGAATAAATATAAAATGCCATATGCCAGTCATGAAAATAGAGTGCTTTGTGAGAGGCTCCGTCTTCGCAGCGAATAACGGTTAAGTAGGCAACCATCTCGTTCACATAGCGTTTTTCTATTTGCCGCGGGTCAAGTATAGTTGTGTCAATCAATACTTTCTTGGGAGATGCCGGCTCAGGTTGTCGGCTAGGTGTAATTCCCATTTAGTAAATTGTGCGCGCACAATTTAAGTCGGTTTTGAAACCATTTAAATTAGAAAATTGTACACTGAAAAATTTTTTATTTTGTTTTGTTTTTTTGGTTTTCAGACAGAGGGCTCTCGGCGTTCAGTGCTTGAACGGGCACTTCGCGCCGTTGCGGCAGCCGCGAGGCGACTTGAAGAAGCGGCACTCGATGGTCTGCTGCTCGCGCTGGACGTGCTGGTAGGGGCACTGGTCGCCGCTGCGGCAGCCGGCGGCGCTGTTGAAGAAGCGGCACTCCTCAATCTCGCCCGTGACCGGGTCGCGGTGCGCCTTAGCGCGGGCGCGCTCGAGCAGGTGCTCGGCGTACTCAGGCTCACCGTGCCAGAGGCGCGGGCTCCAGGCGCTGTCGTAGGACGAGACGCTAGAGGCGTCATCGTCCTTATCATCCCAGACGCGGAACTTCTCCTCCTCAGCGGGGGCGAAGACGGGGGCGGGCGCGGGCGGCGTGACAGGCAGTCCGCGCGCACGGCGCTCGGCGCGGGCACGGGTGGCGGCAATCCAGTCCTCAGCCCAGCCGAGGTCGCCCCAGCTGACAGAGCCGTCCTCCATCGCCGCCATTACGGCGTCGGGTCCGCGCTGGACAATTGCGACGGCGGCGGCGCCCTCCGAGTCAGAGACAGGGTAGACAAGGGTCGGCAGCGGGCGCGGCTTCGGCGCAGTGATGCGCAGCGGCGCCGCAGCGCGCGGGCTGGTCGGCTCGGCAAGGACGGCGAAAGCGTTGTTGCGGTGAGACGGCATTTCTAGCTTACTTTTGGCTAGAAGGCTATGAATCAAGCTACTTTGGCTTGATGGATAGGCAGTCTGACAAATGGTTTGGGCGCCGATGTGATTTCAATTTTTTCAATTTTGTCAAGCCAGGCAGGCAGCCAGGTCACCAAGTCCCATCTGTAGTGCGATGTCATGTGCCGTCAACCCGTCGCGGTCGCGTAGTGCTTTGTCCGCGCCAAGTGAAATCAGTTGGGTATAGGCAATCTCATCGAATATCATTTGGTGGAGCATATAGATAAGAACCGATTCACCGCGTTTGTTCAGCCCATTGATGTCGCCACCGGCACGAATGAGCATATTTAGAATATCTAAGGTCTGATTACACCCCCAGCCGTAGCCGCCACCCAAGCAGTAGCGGCGGCAACAGACTTTCATGAAGACAGTGGCTCCCTCCCACTCTTCGTTGGGATTAATCCCATGTTGACAGAGTTCTTCAACCATACCAACGTGACCAAACGAAGTGGATATAATAAGAGGTGTTATGAGTGCGCGTGGAAATTTAACGTAGCGACAGAGTTCACGCAGCACATAAACATTGTTATGTTGGGCGGCAACAAACAGGGGTTGGAATCCGTCAGTACGAATAGGCACGACCCGTGCCCCGCGTGAGCAGAGCATTCGTACGCGGTTGACGTCACCTCTCCGTACAGCCTTTACAAGCGGACTGCGGTATGTACTAGGCACTGCTTTACCGCGCACAGGTTCGTTTACAAGTACAAACCAGAGTTCATTGTCAATCGTGGTATCTTTACACAGGACACCACAGGCGCGGACATCATCGCCGTATCCCATATAGGCGATGATGCGCAATACATCAATTAAGTCAGGCATACTTATACAAAGCGCCTTGCCTGTTAAATCAAATTTATCAAATGAAAAATATAAACATTCGTCTTTATATTTTTTATTTATAGGGCAGTAGATAGTCGACTACCAACCAGTTGTCATCTCCTCATCCACTGAGCGCGAGCTGTAGCGGACCTTCTCAGGCCAGTTCTCCAGCGTCGAAGTCAGGCGGTCGCGCACAGTGCGGCGCACGGTCTTATCGTCAAGGTCGCTGACCTTGAACATAACCGATGGAAAGCAGGGGAAGTCGAACTGCATGAACTCGTACGGGTCCGAGTCGTTCGGCAGTAGATACATGAGGTCACCTACATACTGTACGGTCTGCTCCTGAGTCGCATAGTGGAAATGCTTAAGCTTGTCCACACGCCCAACGAACTCAATCTTAAACTCGTCCATAAACGGAGTAATGCGAATCACATCATCGCTCTCGGAATTCTTTCCAACACGGTGAAGGGTGATAACAAGGCTAGTTACGCTCATTTTTTCTTTCTTGAATATTCAGTCACAGAACCAGGTCCGCTCAATTTTTGGTCCTTTCGGACTTAAAACTATACAGGATTTACTTCATGATACGCTGGTTTTCTTACCCGATTGAAAATCTGTTGTTGATGGTTGTGATTTATACGAATTCCAGTAAAATCCGAAGGGCTGCTTCGGAAAGGGAGACGTTGTTCGGGTCGCAATTTGCGCAACAAAAATACTAATAAACATAGGAATAACATGCCGCCGCTTCCGCCAATATAATACATGGTGTTATCGGGTTGTGCAAACCGTTTATGAACAACTAATTGCTTTGATTCCATCTATTCATATAGAATAGAAATAAATTGTAGCTCAGCCTATCCGCTTCTTTCGAGAGTGTCCAGGCGTTCGACAATAGTCTTCAGCATATTATGTATAGGTATAAGCATTTGTATTTGTTCTTGGTCATAGCTTCTGGACATAGGAAAGCTTTTAGAGTATCTATTTCGGTCAATCCGCCCCGTCTTTTCGGCAATTATATTGCCGATAGTGTTCAAAGGATTTGCCTGCATGGCAATCTCTTGCTCTGCATCGATCCGCTTTCGTTCCTCTAGCATAGCAATTCGCTGGCGCAACAAAGTAAGTTCGTAATCAATTTGGCTCATCATATTTGTAATTATCTACGTATCTTTATATAGATAATTACACAGCGTGATCCAAATTTTACGCCTGCACTTCATTACGCACCGACGCCACATAGGCTTTGCGGATAGAATTAATACCAAGTTTCTTTTCTGTTTCGCGTTGAAAGATAGACAGGATGCGCTGACTTAACGTATTCTTCAACATCGGCTTACCGTCAACCTTAACAAACAGGTACTTGAATTTGTTATAATTCGCCCACTGGTGAAGAACCTTCACTAGGGCGGGAGGCGCCTTGATAGACACATGATCGGAATAGACAATTTGGGCTGACCGGCTCTTCAGTAGAATATAATTGTTCTCCTCAGCGGTGGGCTCAAACGTTTCCCCTGGCGCCACCTTGTAAATTTTCATACGAACGTACTCGCAGCGCGAAGGTGGCAAATAAGTATACATACACATAATAACGTAATCAAGAAGGAAATTTTTGGGGTCCTTAGCAGCCTTTTTCTCCAGCGCAGCGCGCACCTTAACAATATCAGACCACGTAATTGTGTCTAACTTCTTCTTCTTTGGAGGGCGTTGCGTCTTCTTAATGAAAGCCATCATATCTGTGTCGTAACGCTTCATAACTGTACTAAAATTGGGGTCCTTCAAATTCTCAATTGTATGGTGAATTGCGATGTAGTAGGTTTTCTTGGATGAATTTGAAAGGGACAATTCTTCAATCCATTCATGAACAGAATCGTAGTCGAGTAGAAAATCCATATCGCCGTCTGATTCATCTAATCCCATCCCACGCTTGATACGCTTAATCGCGCGCCAATATGCATCCTCTGTCTTCTCAGTGATGGTACGCTTCTTCGCCTCATTACGTTTATTCGTTTTATCCTCCTCTGTCTGAGCCCCACTAACGTCGATAATAGTATTCATTCTTACATAACCTCGGGAAAGAAATGACCGGGAATGAACACAAAAGTAGATTATATGCACGGCGCTCCTGTCGGAAAAAATGATGGCATATACAGATTTGTAATATACATTCAATGAAATCTCAATCGAGTAGGGTATTAAACTCCATAATACCTAATGAGCAGGATGTCCCTGCTCCAAAAGACATACCAAAAGAGCATAGCTCAGAGCGGGGCTCTCGCACGTGGCATTTCTGGTCGGCATCATGTCGCGCCGGACCTTCCTATATACATTCGATTAGCCCATTTGTAAAACAGAGTTCTATTCTACGTAAGGAACCTGCTACTCCCCCACCAATGCTCAAAATTAACCGAAAATTCATAGTGAAGGAGCCAGAAATTCTTGTACCGTCGTTTAAAGTGGTAAAAGAAGTGGCACAATTCTGGAATGAATGCTACCGTGCGGATGACTGGATCTTTGAAATAACCGAGAGCCGCGCTCTAGAAATTCTAAATCGCGAGTCGAGTACGATACTTGGAATTCGCACACCAGAGGGGCTTCTTGTTGGAACAGTTATATCGTCGCAGCTCCCAGGAAGTATTCTAAGCGGAACTCTTGAGATAAAGGAGAAGGTGTGCCAGGTGGAGGGTCTTGTATTACATCCCCAACTCAGAGACCGTGGTGCTGCGGGATGGCTCCTGGCATGGTTGGACTATTATACGAGTCAAAAGGAACCCGTTGTCCACGTATGGATACGCGAGTCGCATAAGAAACAGGCATCGTTACCGAATCGGTCGGCGATGTCCGCAACTAAGATGTTTGTGGCTGAAACTAGTTATTTATATTTATCAAAGCCCACGGTTAATTGTCGACGCATGCCGTGGAATTCAATTAGAGATGTACTATACGAAATTCATACAGATAGTCTAAACAACTTTGATGTATTGTATATTCCGAGTAAGGAAAACACTGACATAACCTGGTGGCTATCCGATATAGAAGAGTATCCCTCTTGTGCTATACTTGTTGGCATCGCAGACACTCATAAACGCCGCCGCTTGCCGCATTTTGTAGATGCAAAAGGCGTACAAAAATACGTGTATCACCCAATACACAATGTTGTATTTACATGTATCGTTAGACGGCGCCCAGGTAAGGTCGATGACCTGTCGAGTCCATTCTGGTGGGATTCTGATAAGCGCGCGCCGTCATACATTCGTGAAGGAATTGAGGCGGCAGTGTGTGCAATGAAGTGTGATATTATTACAGTCTATGATACACATGTAAGAGGAGATGTAATGCTGGAATACTGGAAGGATGCTAACTGGAAAATTTATACAGAGCGCAAATGGAAATTCTATATGTATAACTGGATTCCGCCAAATTTCGGTCACGCCGAGGTTATTTGGCCACACATCGGAATATAATCTACGTGAAGAACAGAATGACTAAAACACAGACATGGTTGAAGGAGGCGCGCGCGGCGAAGAACACTCTCAAGAACGCAGCACGTCTCTTCAAAAAGGTATCAGCGGGCTATACTGATGCTCGTGCTGCGGCTGCCGCAAAAAATAATGTTAAGGAGTCCATTGACGCCCACTATTCGGAGGTTGTGGCGGCACATAAGTCAGTATGCGCGTTGCACGCCGGTGGTCGGCGCACACGGCGCTTCCGGCGTTAGAACAGCACACGCAACCCAGTATTCACGTGGTACAAATTTGAATCGACTGCGTATGAACAATTTGGGATGTTCCAGACCCAGTTGGATAAACTCACCTGCACTAATCGTATCCATTGTTCCAGTACGGTATCCGAGAGCACGCTCAATTGCCTCCTTCTTCTGAGCCAAATCTTCATTTGAATAGGTCTTATTATAGTCACCATTATGGTTGTAAATATCGTGCACGATACATCGTAATATATAGTTTAGAGCGGTGGCGGACCACGTCATTGTTTTGTGGCTTTAAAAAATAGTAAAAACTCAATTTTATTGCGTTTTTATCATTATAGTATTATTTGTTACAATATCGAACAAGTTTAAACAGATATTAATGTTATAGTTAATAAATGATATTCAAAAATGAACATGGGGACCTGTTAGACCAGACGAACATAGAGACCTTCGAGCAGGACCAAGTAGAAAGATTTATAACTTCGGATTGTGTCGTATTGGAACTTGGCGCTAGATATGGAATGGTGTCGTGTGTTATAAATAAGAAACTATCTATACCAACAAATCAGGTCTCTGTAGAGCCAGACGAACGTGTCTGGGAGTCATTAGAAAATAATATGATAGCCAATGGATGTAATTTTCATATAATAAGGGGAATAATATCATTGAGAAAAATGGAACTGACTGATACAGATATGTGCGAAGGCTATGCAGCAAGAACAATACTTTCTGATGAAAGTACAATTATGATATATTCACTGAGTGAAATAGAAAATACGTACAACTTAAAATTTAATACATTAGTTGCAGACTGCGAAGGATTTCTTGACATATTTTTCGAAGAAAATCCGCGTCTATATGAACAACTGAATCTAGTTATCTTTGAAAAAGACGGAATCAATTGTGATTATGTTAAAATTACTAATAAGTTGCTACAGTCGGGATTTGAGCACGTTGAGTCCATAAATATTGGTAGGCACCACGTGTACAAAAAACCACTCTAAATAAAAATTTGTTTTTTATGTTTTTATGTGTATTTATGCTTTATTTTTCTTCTGGTGCTGCCTAGATTAGGTGCGGGTGGACGCGGGCGCGAACGGCGTCGTAGCGTGGGTCCTCCAGCAGGGCACGCAGCATCGCATCCGGCGTAAGCGCATCGGCGCCACGGGTCGTCAGCACCTTGAGCAGGCTCGGGCTCCAGCCGGCAACCTGGACCACACCCTCCTCGTGCTGGGTCGCCTGAAAGTCCTTGTACTCAGCACGAAGGTTCCAGATGACGATGCGCGGCGCCTGCCAGCCGCGACCCTCGCCGAAGAGCTGCTCACCGGCAAGACGGAAGGCTCGACGCGCAATCTGCGGGTGCGTCTCGTGCTCCTTGGTCTTGACCGCCTCGGTGTGGTGCGAGCCCGTATAGCGCCCGCTGCCGCCGCCGCGAGCCGCCTCGTCGAACCCCATGTCCGTGAGGACAATGAGGTCCTTGGGCTCCTGACCCGGCGGGACAGCGTGCGTCTTGAGGTGGGACAGCACCAGGTTGTAGGCAGCCTGGAAGTCCGTGCTCGTACCCTGCGCGAGGTTGCGCACCTCATTGACACGGTCCACCAGGTTCTTGCTCTTGAACTTGTGGAGCGTCGGCGTGCTGTCGAAGGTCAGGATATGGTTCGCGAACACACCCGTGTTGACCTCCGAGATGAGGCAACCCAGCGCCATGGAGACGTTCATGGGCGTACCGCTCATCGAGCCGCTGAAGTCGCACATTGCTAGAGTGCGGTCTAGCGTACCCGCACGGCGGACCGGCTCCCTGATGGCGTTCCAGGACGCCTGGATGGCGTTGCGCTCGTCCTCGGTGTCCGAACCGCCGCCACAGAGGACGCGGCTCACGAGTTCGTGTGGAAACACGGTGTCGGCGCCGTTGACCTTCGCCTCGCCGCGCGCAGCCTTGGCGAAGTGGGCGCGGAAGTGCTCCTCGCAGGCAATGCGGTCTGCCTCCGTGCGCGGAGCCTTGCGTCCGTGCTCGCCCTTGACCGGCTGGTTCAGGAACGCAGCACGGTACTTGGCGAGCGCGCGACCAGGCACGTGGCTGGGGTCGATGGATGCCCAGGCGCCGCCGCACATCGTGCGCTCCACGGTGTTGAGCACCTTGTTCAGAGCGCTCACGTGCTGGCGGTACTCCTTGCCGGCGCAGGGGCTCTTGGGGAAGAGTGCGCGCGCCAACTCCTTTGCGTGCAGAACCATCTCCGCCTTGTTGCTGTGCTCGCGCGGCAGCCACTTCGCCAGGAGCGAGAGCTTGGGCTGAACTCCTGGCGCGGCGCCAGCGACGGCAGCCTCGTCCTTGGCGAGCTGGTCCTTCACGAGGCTCGTAACAGCTGCCTTGAAAGACTCATCCGCCGGCATTGCGAATAGGTCACGCCAGCAACCGTACTCCGGAACAAGATCCAGAGTGCTGAGCGTCACGGCTGGAAGCTGGGTCCGAAGCGAGCAGTAGAGGTGCTCGAACAGGTCACGCTCGCCCTTGCCGCCGCGAATGTCGCGCGTCTGGAACGCGAGGACGAAGAGGTCCTCAATCATCGCAGGATCGCCCGTTGCCACAATCGCCTTGACGGCGCTGTGGATGGTGTCGGACTCAAGTCCGCGGTTCAGCTGCACCGAGAGGTCGAGTAGCGCGGAGCCCGTGCTGCTGTAGCAGTCGGAGCCCTTCACGCCGGTAGTCTGGAAGTTGATTGCGGAAGACATTTTTCAGAATGTCGATACCTTTTCTTGAAGGTTTCTTGCAAGTAAGACTGTTAGTCAGATGGCTTCAATTTTTTGAGATTTCTTTCAAGACTATGTACCAGCTATTCTAAATAAATACAATCTACATATTAAATAGATTGTATCGTATAATGTCTTTACATAATCTAAGAATAAAGCGCCCCCGTGAGCATGAAATTCGTAAACAAAAAACATGTAATATAAACCCTATTATGATAGAGTATCCATTATATTATGTGGCAGAAAGCTTAAACTTTACTCCAAATACGATTAGAAGAGATATTCTCATCGAGAGCATGGGTCAGCGCGCCAGACACGGTAATTTTCCAGAAAATATCCACGAATACTTCTGGATAAAGGATGGTGAAATTGACGGCTTATCGTGGTTATGTATGGGACAATTGACAAATGGCGCATATTTTTTCTTTAGTGCATATTGCGATGTGCCTGGATTTGATTACGGTGGCGATATGACACTTTATGTCTCAAACTCTTTTAAAAATATTATTGAATACGGAATGGAAGACGATGAATATCAGTTGTATATTCAAGAGACTGATTTGTGAATAAAAGATGAAGCCTACTCACAGTATATACTAATAACTAAAATACCGAAAGTAATGTCGTTTAAACGTATTATCGATTGCTCTGTATTCGTTACCATAGTAACGCTTATGGTAACAAATATCTATATTATTGGTATAGGATTCGCATACGGATATATAATTGCGCTAAAATGCGTGATTGGAATTGCCGCAGCGGTATTTGTTGGAACTACATTTACGCTTTTACTACTAGGACAATATGCTATCCCGTATAACCCCAGACAGTTCAATGTAAATCCGTTGAACGAATATTAATTTCTTCTTGCTAATCTTACAAAATTTGAAGTGTTTTTTACTACTAGAAGTATAGTAAAAGGAAATGCAGCCGGTATTCAAGTATAATGGGAATGTTATATTCACTGCGTTCTGCGGCGGCGCGCTCACGATGATGATTATCATGTGCGCGTGTATGCTGTTTACAGCAACGCTGGCGCCTTCTGCTCTACCGCTGACCATCATCAGCGCTGCTATCTTTGGTCCAGCGATTCTTGGAGCAAGTGCTGGCGCGACAGTGATGAAACTCGCGGCACCTAAGCAACTACTGCTTCTTGCGACACCTGTTGAAAATGCGAGCACACCCTCTGGTGAGAGCGCCACCGAGCCCCCTGTTGGTAATATGGTGTCTAATCACGAAGAGTGATACATAAAAATAAGTATGTCATATTTAATTTTTACGTATAATCTTCTTATTTACCAAAAAAATAAGGATTCTAAATCCTCGCGCAGATATAAAACCAATGAATCATTCTCTAGCCGCGTCATCATTGGAGTTAGAACCACTGCTTTCGCAAGTGGTTTATATAACGTATGTATTGCTGTAGGAATCATAGCGTGATTCCGATATAGTTATAATTGTTTTGCTGTGGGAAACTCGTACGAGTTCCCTGACATAGTCCTATATGTTATTTCAAAACATTGAAATGGTGTGTTGCTGTAAGGACTAACCAATCTAGATATTTAACCCTAATTAGATTAAACCACAAGATGTTGGAGAGGTGATTTTAATCAATGAGTTGCTGTAAACATCTTTTAACCTAATAAGGTTAAATATCTAGATTGGTTGACTGGATGCCAGTTATTGCAATATGCTATAAGAGGGTTGCTGTAGGCATCCGAGAGGGAGGTAGTTATATGATTATAGGTTTGAGACTACATTTTAGTAACTATAATAACCACCCTCTCACCTAACAACTTGTGAGCTGAGTGGACTTCAATTTTTGGGGTAAATGGGTCTAAAAGTAAGGTAAATTTGAACTCAGAATCAATTAAAACAGTAAATATAACCAAGACGCTACCATGAGTAATACTTCATCAGGAGCTTACGCGTATTTTACGGGCGCTAAGCAAGGAGTAACATATAGCGACAGTCTTTCTCTTCTTAAACGCACACATGCTGCCGAGGAGCCCATATTGATTAGTTCTTTACAAATGCCCTCATGGAAGCTAAGAATGCTACCGTATCTCGAGTCTAATTGCGGACTATCTGGTCTTATAAGCGCACGCGGCGCCGCCTACAACTGGCAATTTACACTTCCAGGGGCAGTAGATCTTGCTCTAAAGCGGTCCATAAATAAGCCTGCAGCTCATATGGCATTAGAGGCTTATTTAAATCCGCTAGAATTTGCAGCGCAGTGCGGATTGCCTAAGGCAATGAAAATAGAGCAGATAAATGACACGCGTAAAAGCGTTCTAGCGTGGATTGATGATTCGCTTAATATCAATAGCGTGCACTGTAAATCACTTGACCCTGAAATTAGAGAGAATATCTTCAATTCTGGTATTGATTTGGGGCTTGCTGTAAATAGCCTAGATAATTCGGTCTTCGAGGAATGGGCGCTAATCAATAGAATAGATAATGCTGTTATTAGTCACGTATTTAGTGACCAAGTTAGGGACCATATTAGGGGCGTATATCGCTTATGTGACACGCTAAATGACAATAAAATTGCCGCTCATGTATGTAAGCACAATTTGATAGTATTTAATCCCAATGATGATATTACTGGAAGAAGCGAATTTATGAACAACAATCCCAGTTTTGGCGAGTTTATCTGCGATAGGTCCCATTGAAAGAATGTGCCCTAGTAATAGCCGCAGAATTACAATCAAAAAAGGGCTGTGAAGTATACAAATATGTCAAAAAGACCTATTTTTCAGTAATAATTTGTGCCCTAGAAATAGCCGCACAAATCGGCGGAGCTTACATTGAAAAGTATACGAACAACGGCGCCGCACCAGCAAGTCATAAACTGTGCCCTAGAAATAGGGCACAAAAATTGTCACCAAAAAGTATACAAAATGGCTAAATAAGAAATAGGAGACAAAAAGTATACAAATTGCGCCCTAATTCCACTTGTATAAAAACCCCCTAAAAAGTATACCCCCTATAAAAATAGGCTACAAAGTAT
>Ga0209499_1000496_pt1 | contig 28870 bp, 60 predicted proteins | sample C_130208_EF_Meta_FD_187306 | JGI IMG/M metagenome (GOLD analysis project Ga0209499, IMG submission 187306) | Freshwater microbial communities from Lake Croche, Canada to study carbon cycling - C_130208_EF_MetaG (SPAdes) (version 2) | ecosystem: Environmental > Aquatic > Freshwater > Lake... | reverse complement strand
GCACTACCTCAATAAAGCCATGATATGGTGCGATCAACGTGGCATAGACGACGATAGAGTTGTGTTTATGTGCTGCTTCCTAACCTGCATTTGGGTTAGCCAACTGCGCTGTGAAGAAATAACCTATGTTGAACTTATGGAAATCCTGGGCGTAGAAGCCCTGGATAGCGATAAAGAAAAGTTCTACGAACTAGATGATAGATATATAGGACTAACTCATAACGAGTTGCTGGCCAACGCTGTTGCCCACTTTGATATTGATTAAACTGAAAAAGAACTACCGCAACCACAGGTAGTAGTGGCGTTGGGGTTGTTGATTACAAATTGTGACCCCATGAGTTCTTCAACATAATCCAAGGTAGCACCCTGCATATACTGCATACTCATTGCATCTACCAATAGAATCATTCCAGGTTTACGGATAACAAAATCATCATCATTTTGAGTATCGTCGAGCGTAAATCCATAACTGAAACCTGAACAGCCACCACCTTGTACAAAGGCACGCATCCGGGTATTGGGATTGTTTTCTTCGGCTAGGATATCTGCTATTTTTAGTATAGCAGATCCAGTAATTTCAATTTGTTCCATGCTTACTTTCTTGTAGGGCCGCTGTAGTCTTTGACTTTGCCACCATGGCGTTCACTTTTGGCTTTCTTGCCTTTGAGTCTGACACCACTACCTTTAACACCTTGTTGTCCCGTGCCATCGGTATGTTCGCTGTCATGCTTGAGTAATCCGTGACTGACACACTGACCATATCTCACATTGCTAAGACGGGAGCGACCTATCGAGCATTGGCTAGCAGTAGGTGCAGGTAAGTGTTTTTCAGTAAGCAGTTCTAAGATTCGCATACACCTATTTATCAATCACTTGAAGAGAATCAGTCCCATGATCAAAGTTTGTGCAGCAAAGCCCAAGCAGATTGTGGCAATATACAAAAAGTTGCGTTCAATTAGACTTTTAAAGAACAAGGTAATCAAGGCGCTCCAGACGAACACCATGAGATCCACTGGTGGTAGCCTGTCACTTTGAGCCAGAAGCACTGCAACCAGTGTAGGGATGCTGGCAAAGTGCAGCATGATAATGGTAATCCATCCCAGTGTATGTGCGCTGATCCTGCCCAAATGATCACGTAAAAATACGTAGACTGCTTCGGGTGCATGGCCAATTTTTTCCAGAATAACCGTTTTCATTTTGATCCTTAATTATAAAAAATATGATGTCCAATATGTGCCACAGGCTTCTTACCCCAATTGGGATTGATGTAGTCCCCATGAAAGTATAAAGCATTCTTCAAACTAGGTAAGGTGAACCCTTCTAGCAGAACTTTTTTAGCCACAGCCTCACTCTCAGTGTAGTTAGCCCGATTTACAGGTTTGAAAGAAATTTCTCTATCGCATACCCAAGAGAACTGGCATAGCACTTTTGTATATACTATATTCTTTTGGTAAATGACCTTACAGATATCTCCGGAGAATTCCCCACTGTTGGCTCTGTTAATTGTCACCTGTGCCACGGCCACTTTGCCTTCAAATGGCTCACCACCTGCTTCGTGGTAAATGTTTTTAGAGAGACATGCCAATTGGCGTTCTCTTATTTCTAGTGTAACCTGTGCGGTTTCAGTTACTTCAGTTCGGGATAATTTGTTAGACACTGCCCAATTTAGCAATGAAACAGATCCCATCAATCCAATGACCATTAGCAAGATGCTAATAATTTTAAGAACGGACGATGAAGATTCTGTCGGTGTCTGTTCCCGGTCTAGCGCAATATCAGTCATAATGACCTCCTTTTTCGTTAGCGGTTAAGTAGTTATCAATAAAATGCAACTTTAGCACTTTATTGATACAAAGTCAACGGCGTTTGGAGGAATTATATAGTCGTTATCTTTGGTGTCCAGGTGTCATACTCAAAATCATCTTCCCTTGGCCATGATGAAACAGCATATTCATTGACAAAGAATGTATGGCTACCATTTAATACAAAGTTATAAAGTGTTGTATCTGATGGAAGATCATATGCGTTTAAGGAATTTACTACTCTAGGTCCAGTAATAGTGTGTAATTCAGTACCTTGAGTTAGAGTATGAAGTCTTTCTCTAGATACACCCACATTCATTAACATTTTTTCAGTGCCGTCGCCTAATATGCAGTTCCAATATACACCATACTCATTGTAGGTAGCATCATTATCTATTGAATACATTTTCTTATCACTAGATATGTGAATTTCCTCATAGGTGGTATCATGTTCCTGATTGATTTTATACATTTTTCTATTGCCAAGTTTTACATGCATCAATGCAAGAATTTCATTTATTTCTCCAAATGCTCCTAAAACTTGATCTCCAACCTTGACATCTTCAATATTGATAAATCTGCCATCTGCCATGGCAATTGATGACCCTGCAAGATAGCAGGTACATCCAGCGGATGTGCCATCGCCGCCATCTTTATTATGAACTAATAGATCATTAACATAATATGTATGATCATTGTCCAACATTAGATTATATAACTGCTGTTGAGGTTGATCTTCATATTTTTCAATGCTATCGAGCATTATGTAAGAGCCATCCTTGCATAAAATTTCATCGCCGATGGCCAAATTGCCTATCAATATGTTGCTCAAGTGCGGTTCAAAGCGTTTGGCATTGTCTTGATCAATTGCTTTCCAACCAGACCGAGTCATTACAGGGTGTTCAGCGGTAATAAATTTAGCAGATCCATTAAATCCGTATAGCGTTCCATCCCGCACATCTGGAATAATTAGTTGTGGACGATCATGTGCGATAACTTGATTAGGGCCAGTTTGCCCAAGTACAAAGTCACCAACTTTGACATCCTCAATAGCAATTTGTTCACCACTTGCCAGTGTGACTAGCACACCCTTAACAAAGCAGGTCGGGGCCGTGCCGTTGAACCCACTACCTGTGCCTGTACTAACAGTACCACCGGTGGTAGTACCAACGTTACCACCAGTAGTAGAACCACCACCCGTAGTATTACCAGTAGTAGTACCGCTATCCGCAGTATTACCAGTAGTGGTAGTACCTTCGGCAGCAGCGGCAGCAGCGGCAGCACCCAATGAAGCTGGATCCTGCCCCATGACTGCATTTGAAATTGCCTGAGCGGCGGCTGCGGCTTGTGCAGCAGCACCTTCACTAGCAGCAGCAGCCGCAGCCGCTTCGGATGCAACTGTACTTGGTGTGAAAGATTCTGCTATCTCACCAGTGACATCATTGGTAAAAGTTGTTATCATTCCTTCGTCATTGAAACTGACAAGACTTATAGTCCATCCACCTTGCACTGCATGGTTGCCACCGCCTCGCGGACCAGCTGTATATCCAGTAGTTGGTACATAAGACACTGGTATCTGATCAGGTTTTGGATATTCGGCAATAATAGTAGTAACTACACCATTGAGATCAAATCCAGTAAATTGATGTGTATATATGCCAGTGCTATCTACAACACCATTTGCATTAATAGGTGTAGATTCTAATTGTGTATATCGTGTTCCTCTAGTAGAATAATAGTAAGAAGAATAAGGAAGATTACTAGTGGTAGCATAGTTGTTGGTATTGGTTGCAGTACCAGTCTTGCCATTTAAGGTTATAGCAAGATTACCAATACCATCATCTACTACAGTAAATAATGATTTGCTGGTATTGCCGTTAGGTGTGCCAAAAAAGTCTCCCCAACGAGTAAATTGTACAGCTTCATTGCCATCATCTGGTCTGGCCGCAGCGGTATCTTTAATACAATATAGATTACTTTGATATGTAACAGCTCGGCCTCCAGGTAACGGAATTCGATACACTTCGCTCCAATTGGGATAGGGATCAGCAGTACGCACTGGTGTGCGAGTGCTCCATACCTGTGTGCCATCGGGTGCCTTTATTACAATGGCAATGCTACCTGGACCACTAGAATTTAGAATCTGAAGGTTAATGGTATGGGGGCCTGCTGCTAATGTTACCAATCCAACTTCGCTTGTAGAAAGACTACTGGTAGCATTTAGTTGCGTCCCACCATCAATATTAAATGATCCCACATTGTCTGCTGCAAATTCCCAAGAAAAGCGACCTGTAGTAGGTGCTGTGAATTTATAATATCTTGTCAGCGTTATATTAGTTGGATAATCTGTATTGGGGCGTACCCATACTCCATAATCATTTAAGAATTGACAGTAGGCTGATTGAGTAGGAACTTTATACAATACTGTACCGTTGCTGTACTTATCGTCAGCTGTGATACCTAAATTATCCACGGTAACAGGCGTAAGACCGTCACTTAATATAGTTGCACTAGGTGTTCCTTGTACCCCTACACCCATTGTGATATATCGTTTACCTTCGATTATATCGTAACTCATGCCTATTACTGAATTGATAGCAGACTTGGCACTGATCCATGTACCTAGGTTTCTAGATTGGTCATTAAGATTTCTAGTCACTGTAAATGTGATACTTCTAGTAATGGTTCTATTACCAACTAGTGTTAGTGATACACTGGCAGAATAAGTTCCATTGATCTTTCTAACCAGTGGATTAAAAGTAAGTGTAACCTGCCGGGCTGCACGATTAACCGTCATGGTAAAATAGTTATAATCCTGAGTCAATACAGGATCAGCATAATTTGTATCATATGTGGTATTGGCCACATAACTAAAAACTTGTGACACCAAAGACCCATTTGTGGCAGTTTTACTGATGGCAGCAGGTAAGAAGGTAAAATCAAATACAGGTTCAGTGACTGTAATGTTTACAGGTGTTGTAACAAAGCCCACGTCATTATCGGCCACTATGACTAGGATAGTATTAAATGTACCTTGTCTTATTGAATTATAATATGACATCTTCATTGTTACAGATTGATTTGGTTCTAGAGTTAACGGTTTGGTGGTGTCCCAACTTTCTTCATAGAATTTAGAACTTAGTCCAGACCCTGCTGGTAAGTTGGCTGTAATTCTACCAATACCCATGGCGGTGTTGCCCGAATTGGTCATAGTCACCAGTGAAGTTGAAGTCGTTCCGCTGGGCATAGTGATAGTAATAGGCGTTGGCGTAACACTTAGAATTTTGGTCACCGTAAGTCCACTGCCTGTGGTATTGTCTAGACCCAAGACTTTTTCAGTTTGTGGTAACGCAGGTGTAGGGACGCCGCCGCCAGCGGGCAATGCAACGTCTAATTTTATAGAGTAATGATATTCTACGGTACTGGTTATGTCTATATCAGATGGTATAGCATCAGGATCTAATAATACAACTTCTGTTAGTGTCTGTGTTGCACTGATCTTAGAAAAATTTACGGTAATACTATTAGCACCCGACGATTCTGTAATTGGAGTTACTGGCAATCCAGTAATGAAGTCAGTGGGACCGTAACCTTGTGTGGATAACTTTACATTTATAGCATCAATAAGATCCTGCCATATTGCATCTTGCCCAGAATAGTTACCTGGTGTATAACTTAGTCTAACTCTAATATTACCACCTAGGTTGAAAAAGTAGCGGGCATAATCAGCAGTTGACCAAGTGTGACGTACCCGGTGACGACGATTATTTCCCCAGGTTGCAGTAACTGTACTAGTACCGTTGTCAGAATTTACAGCCAGTTGATTGGCGGCCACTTGAGTACTATTGGCCAAGGCCTGGGTTGCATAGTCATCAAGTGTGTTAACAGTTGCAGCCGTGAGTACAACATTCTCATATTGGTCTGATGAATAATTGTATGTGCCTATCAATGTGGGACTTAACTTTACTCCTGTTTGATGCACAATACATCTATTGATATCAACATACAAGTTAAACCACTGTGCAGAAGTGATAGTAGTACCAGTTGTAACAGGAACACTATAAACACCTGTATACCCATAGTTGGTACTCAATACTGTATTGATCTTGCTTTGGATATCATTGTATCCTACTGATGTTATAGTGGTGCTAGTAGTTACGGCCATTTGAGTTCTCTTAAACTATTATTTACACTAAATTGCTCCACATTTATCCATGAGCAGGTATTGAATTTGTAAATAAGTTAGTATATAATATAACTATGAAAACATTTAAACACAGCGGCACATTGGGAGACTTGGTTTATAGTCTACCCATAGTAAAACATTTTGGAGGGGGCGAGTTTTATCTACATCTTGACCAAATTGACTGGATAGGTAAACATTACTATGGTTCAGAACCCAATCCTTTTCACAAGGGAAAGATGACACAAGGTGATTTTGAATTCATGAAGACATTCATGCAGGCACAGTCCTATATCACAGACTTTCAGGTATTGGATAGATCAACTGCTATCACACACAACTTAGATAGATTTAGGGTTCCTTTTGTGGGACATCCTGGCAACTATGTGGATATCTATGCATCAGTATTTGGGCTGGATCAGGCAACATCGGATCAGTTGCGCACTACACCTTGGCTCACAGTTCCTACCACTCAAACAGTACCCAATAGACCCATTGTGATCAATCGTACTGCTAGATGGATTCCTGCAACACCTGGAGCACAGTGGGGAATATGGAAACAGCAGGGCATAGAAGAAAAATCAGTATTTGTTGGTTTACCCGAAGAACATCGGGCATTCTGTCAAGCAACCGGATGGACGATTCCACATCAACCTACTCGGACCATGTTGGAACTGGCCGAATATATTGCAGGGGCAGAACAGTTTATTGGCAATCAAAGTGTGGCTCTAAGCATAGCAATTGGTCTGGGCAAAGAGTTCTATTGTGAGGCCCGTCGTGATATGCCCATAGAGCGAAACGAGTGCTATTTTCCCAAACAACCAAATGGTCATTATTTCTAAAAATCAGTTGACGAGAAGACAAATTCGTAGTATAATTTACTGGTAGTGAAGATTACTACATTTTATTAACACACAAGGAAAAATCATGCGTTTATATGAAGTTATCGTTCGTTTGCCCAATACCTACAATACTGCTACTCTGCAGATGCAGGCCAACAACGATTATGAGTGCAAGCAATTGGCAGAAGCACAGTACGGTCGTGGCAACATTGTAAGCCACCGAGATATTACTCCCACTTGATCTATGAAGAGAATGAGCATCTCATTCTCTTATTACGTTCTATAGAACGTAATGAATTTACTTTGCCAATCACAACAACGGCGATCATTTTTAATATGAATAAGAAAATTGGAATTATACAATCGCGCGGCTTGGGCGATATTGTTATTGCCCTGCCTATTGCATGGGAATACCACAGTGCAGGTCATGAAATATACTGGCCCATATGCCAAGAATTTGTCAGCAGCTTCAAAGATGTTGCGCCCTGGGTCAATTGGCTACCAGTGGTAACTGATCCACAGGGCCTATTCTTTTTGGACACGCCCTTGAAGCTGTTGGAACAAAAAGGCATCACTGATTGGGATGACATACTGTATCTATATCAGTACCTGAGTTCCGTTCCAGAGAAAACTGATCAGGATCTATTTGCTATGATGAAGTTTGATCAGTACAAGTATGCCACTACAGGAGTGGCATTTAAAAAGAAATGGCAATTGGATCAGTGCATCACACGCAACACTCATCGTGAAGATGCATTGTATGCCAAACTGGTCAAACAGCCACGTTATATAGTTTATCAAAATCATGCCAGCGATCTCAGTTACGATGTTGATCTCAGTTCAATAGATCCTGAGTTGCAGCGCATCGAAATCACTGAACAAACAGATTGTATCTTTGATTGGTGCAAGCTGTTGGACGGTGCAGAAATTGTGATATTGATTGACAGTGTGTTTGCCAATTTGATTGATCAATTGGATCTAGCTGCCACGGCGGACAAATACTTCATGCGCAAATGGAATCGTAAGGTTGATGGCAATCCTGTATTCATGCAAGAATGGACCTACTTGCCCGTGTCATCCCCCGAGGGAGTGCAGGTGGGCAGTCTAACTGATAACCCTCCTCCCGAGATGAAGAAGGGCAATGCTGCTCAGATTCTCATGTCTAGATTAGGCAACATCAAATATTAAATGTATGAGATACTAGATTAGTCATTGAAACCACATCAAATATATAACCATATCCAAATATTGCTCGATCACCGCCAAAACCAGCAGCAGCCAAGCTGTCTCTTGCTGTACCAACTCCTGCAACATCTGTACCAACAACACCGGTATTGGTTACAATATTGGTAACAGCGGAGAAGCCGGCACTGGCCAATCCATAACCAAATATAGCTCGTTCAAATCTGTTTAACGAATAGGACTGTGTGCCATCAGAATACAAAATACCTAAATTATTGAGTTGATCAGTCATATAGGCTTATTTATGCTAGATTGATGCTTTAATTTGCCCAGGATCCAGATGATTTAGTATGTATTGTATAGTTAACAACTCTATGTGCATGATCTTTTAATAAGATCATGTGTTGATCGGCCCTGAACATCAATTCCAAGGGTTCTCTAATGCCTTGTTCCAATACTCTGTTGAACATACGTTTAGCTGAGAACTGATCAATAACATAGGCCCAGGGTCCGGGCATGACTCTATAGTTGGTATTATGTTCGTGTAGTTTCCCACCTGTATCCAGACCTATTATGGAATTACGTGGTACGAAGTCCATAGGTAGACTATCTAACCGTGCAGAGGATTCTAATACAATATGTGGCCTGCCTTGAACCATACAGTGATGCCATATGGTCATGTGATCAAATACCCTGGCAACTTCATGATACTCTAGTCTATGATTCATTAGACGTACTTGATTGACCCATGTTAGAGATTGATGTGCAGGGGGTATGATTAGATTTTTAAGTTCTACCCCTTGACAGTAGCTGGGTAGGTTAGTTAAAAAGTTATAGCTGGCAAATTCTGCAACATCTAAATTTAATGCACGGGCTGATTCCCGTGCAGCTTCGTAGCCCGGACCTTGTATTACAGATACTGCATTAATTTTATGATCCCAAGAATTAATTAAACCCAAACCATTGACTTGCATTTCGTTTCTAGGGTTGATAAGCATACTATGATCTTCTAACATATTCCAATAATTACTCAAGGGCATCAATGGTTTCATTGGCTTACCCCGGGAACACTGTGCGTGTTCTTACGCCCTTGCATGACTGTACCGTCATCCTTGGCTATGGTACTGAACTTTGCTCTATCACCCTGAAATGCATAGATGCCAGTCTGTATCAGTTCAAAGTCAGTAACTTCTACTATGGTGTCTACTGGATTGGTCAGGCCTTCGGTTAGTACCTTAGCAAACAATCTGCGTGCCATAAATGGATCAATAGCATAGGCATGTAATCCCATGCTGTATAGATAATTGTAATTGATTACAGATGTCATGGGCAGTCTGTGTTCTGCAGGTAGATAATTTTCTGGATCTAGATAATGATTGACCAACTCTGGGTAAGATTCAAGACCTGTTTGCTTGATTAAATTTGGTATTTCAAACCGGTGACCTAAATATTCTACACAATTATTCTGTGTCATGGTCTTGAATGGTCTGATCATTACAGCATCGTGCTCTAATATCACTATAGGCCGATTGATAGTCATGCAATGAACCCATAGAGCTATATGACTCAGGGCACAGGCAACTTCAGTTACACTTAATGCAGAGTCTAATACCTTGACCCATGACATGGCATCGGAGTTCTTAAGATGGTCAGGAGTGTATATAATTTTATGATCTGTGCCATCATATGCCCAAAATACTTCAGGGTTAGGTTGACCAATCCTTAGACAGCTATTCAATGCTCTTGCAGCCTGTTCTTCACTGTTTGCATTACCCTGGATGGCAATGATCCTGGTTTCGGCTATGGCGGTGTCCCAATTATAATCTCTATTGAGACCAGCATCTGTTGCCCACTTAAATGTATCAGTAATCATATACTGTAATTATACAGCCTTGATGACCCAAATGTCAAATATTGAAACTTATTCAACAGTGATTGTTGTGGATGTAGAAGTAGATGTGGATGCTGCCAGCAGAGATGCAAGTTCAGCCTCCATCTGTGCTCGTAAGGCTACGGGATCTGGAATCTCATTCCCAGTTGCATCTCGCCAAGTTTGGCTACCATCCTCGTTGAATTCTACCACTGCCCAAAGGCTATTGTGGTTTAATCTCAAGTATGAGTGAATTATCTGCTGTGCTAGAATTGTAATCATATCCTGATCTGTATCGTAGAAGGTATATTCCCCTGTGATAAAATCACGTATTGCATATTTTTTCATGTTAAACTATTGCCCCATATATTTTACCATTATTGGTTATTGTTACAGAATAACCCCCGCGATAAATGCCAGCGCCACCAAGTCCGCCTGCATTGCCATAGTAATCAGTTCCACCATTTGCTCCAAATCCGCCGCCGCCACCGCTGCCGCTGGGGTGAATTGCGTTGCCACCTGCATTACCACCTCTGCCGCCTGCACCAGACCATTGAATAAAGTTACCTGTATAATTAGAGTTACCACCGCCGCCACCGCCAGTGGGGTTGGCAACGGTTATTAAGTTTACTCTTCCACCACCTCCACCACCAGTGTAACTACCACCATTACCGCCAACCCCACTATAATATCCGCCGCCACCACCTCCGGCCTGGCCGCCGCCACCGCCGCCGCCGTAGCCACTAACACCACTATAGCGAGGGGCACCACCTGCCCCAGCATCAGTATAGTAGCCATAACCGGATAGGTAATTGTAAATGTAATGTTGGCCGGGGGGATATCCACCACCACCTGCACCACTACCACCATCGGGGCCTGCACCTTCGCCGCCGCCACCGGCAATAGCTCCATAATTAATTATTTTTACACCTGAACCACCAAATGTCAATCCATATGCTGCACCAGTGCCTAAGTATATGGCAGCGGACCCATCAGTTCCGTAGACCCCGCCACCTCCTTGTCCCATGATATTACCACGATTAATCAAGGTAACTCCATTGGGCCAAGAACCACTGATGGTTAAAGCTGCACCGCCTGCTACATTACTATAGACAAATACATCAAAGGGTACAATGATGGTAATATACGAGTTGCCATCCCACCCTTTACTAATTGCCCAGCTGCGCAGATTGACGTTGGTAGTGTCCGAGTCAAATACAGCTTGAGATTGATGGCGAAATTTATCTAGCCCAATGGGAACTAGAGTACTATCCGCAGGAATTAATCCATAACCAATATCAGGCAAATCATATCCTACAAAAGCTTCGGTTGTGAATGAATAATCAGGCATGGTCTGACGATAGTATTCACCTAGAGATATTGGAGTAGTACCGCCAAACTCATTCTGCAAGTCAAGTAAAGATATAGGACCGGTAGGTAACGTCATACAGATATTTATACTAACTTAATAGACTTAACCAAATACCATGCAGATGATTACAGGATACTAGATATACGCTGTATTCGGGATCTCGATGATACAATCTGGCTGGTAATGCCCATAATTGTATGTAATCACTTATCCTGTCCCTATTGTCCGGAGTTAATTCTAATGTAAGTAACATGGTAACAGTATTTACATATACACACATATACACATATCGACTTGAATACCCCGCTGTACTGCCATTACAGAAAACACAGTGCATAGACTCTACACACACACTGGTGCAATACCCCGCTGCAACGGCCTGGTCAAATACCCCGCTAGAGCACCCTGGGGCAAAACCCCGCTGCACGGGCGGGCTGTCCGTCGAGGTTACTGTGTACAAGACAGCAGTAGAGGCACGGTGATCAAAGGTGGTAGAACCCTGAGAATACAGTGAAGAAATCATGAGAATCGTGTGAATCAGCGTGGCACCATTTTACGATAGCCTCCACCGACCACAGTGCCTCAAAATATTTTTACTCTAAAACCACCCAAGAAACTGCCGATCGGACCCAAAAACCCGGTGAAAACCCGGTGAAAAACCACCTGTTCTGTTGTTTTTTCACACATTTTTGACCCTTTTTTCATCCTGGGTATCAAGTATCCCAATTGACCTACAGTGTGATCTAGTGTATAATAACTACTTGCTGTGCAAGCAGTGTGGGACCTTAGCTCATGTTGGTTAGAGCAGCGGACTCATAATCCGTTGGTGCTCGGTTCGACTCCGAGAGGTCCCACCATTCCCACAGTAATACCAAAGTAAGTTTAGGGTGAATACCAAAGTAAATCTAACCTTTCACTACACAGATCGGACTTGTCAACAAGTTATCCACAAGTTATCCACAGTCAAAGAGTTATACACATGATATCCACATGATATCCACAGTCAAAGAGTTATACACATGATATCCACATGATATCCACACCTTTATCCACAGGCCGGACTTATCCACAGTCAATCCACAAGTTATCCACACCTTACCAACAGACTTGTCCAAAGGCGTGAAGTGCCAGACCTGTTGTGAGAATACAACACAGAATCTGGCAAAAATGAGTTGACAAAGTGGTAAAACCTGTATATAATACACACATGGACACAAAGAACACACCCCGTAAGCGGCGACAAGATCGCAATCACATCATATACGAACTGGTAGTCAACGGTTTGAACTACATTGGTGTCACTGCTAAGACAGAGACTACTGTATTGAAATCGGTTCGTGTACGTGCTAATAAACACTGGTACCGTGCTCACAGTGAGAACAAGGCCTGGTTACTTTGCGAAGCCCTGCGTGGTCTTGACAGTAAAGATGACATTGAGATCTTGGTGCATGAAGTCATACGTGGCAAAGCGGCTGCTCATAAGCGCGAAGTTGAGATCCGTAGACTGATTAACCCTGCACTGAACACGGACATTCGGGGTGACTTGACAGTGTGAAGATTCCGTGTTATAATACAGTCATTGCAACAAAGGAGACGCTATGGGATCGTGGCTATTCAAAGACTTTCGAATTGGACGCATGTTTCACTTGAACGGCAATGACTATGTCAAGCAGAGCACCAGAACTGCTCGTATGCTGAGCACGGGACGAGTGTTCTACATTGGGCAGACAGAACTCATTTACCCTATCGCATACTAAGGAGCACACATGAGCGGAGCATTCTTCTATATTGAATACCAAGACGGCGGTGTAGTCGAGAGGGAGTTCAAGACTCCGGCTCAGGCTCGTCGGGCCTACGAGAATTATGCTCGGCAACCTGAACTCACGGCTCGGGGTTGGGGATGGGACACTCGGTACGAGGCACCTGAATTGACCCAGCAGATCTTTGCAAAGAACTTGACCCTGGTCTGAAAAGGGTCTTTGGTTGACAATCAGGTAAAACCATTGTATAATTAACGCTTACACACACTAAGGAGTTGATATGACGATTCAAACAGTTAACGCAGAGATCCTTGCAGGTAACTTCACCAACGATCAGTTGACCAGCATCATCGACGCTGTCAAGTTCGCTAGAGCACGCCTGGGCGAGTCGAACAAGCGGGCTCTGCGGGTTGGCGATCGTGTATCATTTGACAGCACTCGATTGGGCCGGAATGTTTCGGGAACCGTGCACAAGATTGCCATCAAGTATGTCACAGTGAACACTGCGCAGGGCTTGTGGAAAGTGCCTGCCAACATGTTGACGCCTGTGATGGATGCAGAGTTCGCATAAGGTTGACAGGGTGTAAGAACCCTGCTATAATACAGGCTCAACCGCAGACCGCACACACATACCGCCGGTCGAATCACGCTAAGAGCAATCTTAGAGTGCCGGAGATAGCTGCATGGTGGCTGAAGGTATGCTGGCTCAAACAGTGGCGCCGCTGGGCGAGCCAGGGTGTGCGGTTTCAGGTTGACAATCAGGTAGAACTCAGTTATAATTACGACTTAGCAACAAAGGAACTGACATGCAGACTTATTACGACGAACTGGCTCGTTACGAGCGTGATGGCTTTACTGTAATTGTGGACAAGACCTATGAAGACATGCACCCCCGGGACAGTTTCGACGACTCATGCCACGACATTGACGAGATCTGCCGCAAGATTGACAACGGCACCTACGATTGGTTTATGCTCCGTGTCCGCGTCATGGTTGAAGGACTCGAACTTGGTTCGTCCTACTTGGGCGGATGCTTATACAGTGACGCCCGAGACATCCTTACTGACGGGGTTGCCGAGGACTGCATTTGGGAGGCTTTGAATGAAGCCAAGCCCCGGGTCTATGCGTTGAAGCAGAAGTTCGCTGAGTTGAGCGATCGGGTTGACAGAGAGACTGTTTAGTCGTATAATCGACACTCAACACACCAGGAGCGCATGATATGGCAGGCAAAGCAAAATCGGTTTACTTAACGGTCAGTCCACGCGGCAAGCTGAATCGAGTGTTCACCAAGGTGTTCTTCAATGCCAAGGAACAGCGAGAGTTCGTCAAGAGTGAAGAGTTCCGTGCCCTGTATCCTGAAGAACACTTCTACTATGTGGTAGAAACCTACTAGACTGTAGGGTTTCTGGTTGACAGGGCGCTGGATCCCAGTTATAATAACGGCTTACACACACCAAGGAGCAGACATGTTTACTACAGAGAATCAGAGAGCACTCAAAGCAGAGTTGGATCAGATGTACGCAGATCAGGGTGCTGCTTTCACAGCAGGCTACCTGAACAGCATGGCACAGGAGATGCTGATGCTCATGCCCAAGCGCCAGCAGAAGGCATTTATCCGGCAGGTGGCCACCTTTAATGGTCGTCAGCTGGTCACTGTAAAGAACTGCCTGACTGGTGCAGAAGTTGAGATCCGCAGGGAAGACCGGGGCACTGTGAACGATCCTAGCATGGAACGATTCCACAGCATGTGAACTTGACAGGCACCTGAAAAGGTGCTATAATACACACTTACACACACTAAGGAGCAGAGATGACTGTAGAACAACTGATCGAACAGTGCCGCAAGGCCCAGCAAGACTTTAAGGCGCAGGACAAAAAGATGCGCAAGCCGACCTACCCGGGCTCGTTCAACTGGCGGTGTGTGCCCAAAACAGATCGGCTTCACAAAACTTGGAAGCATCTTGAGGCTAGTTTGCTCAAAGAGATCTACAAATAACCCTACGGTTGACAAGCACCTGAAAAGGTGCTATAATACACACTTACACACACTAAGGAGCACTTATGAAAGCATTGCAAGCCTACATTGATCGCAAGAACAAGTGGAACGCCATGTTCCGGGGCGAACAGTTTGAGATCCAGACTCGGGCAGGTCGACAGCGCCTGGCAGACCTCATCGACTGTGAACTCAGCCCCGAGAACCTCAGCTGTGATGGTGAACTGTCTGCTACTCAAACACGCCATCGCTACTTGGAATTGACCCGGGTGGCTCAGCAGTTGGTGCAGTTGGATCCCACTGTTAAGATCTACGAATTCTACACTGGAGAGTAACATGAATCCAGAATTGGCTACACTGAAGACCTTGTTGGCCCACCACGATTGGACCTATGACCGCAGTGATGACTACACGGCCTGGACACGTGGTCAGACTGAGGCTCGAGCCATACAGGCAGAAGTCAAACGCCTCCGGGATCTGGGTCATTCCGATGAAGTCAATGCTCTAGTGGTCAAATACGCTCCCAAGATATAACCCTACTGCCTGTAGGGGTATAGGTTGACACAGTGTGGGAAGTGCGTTATAATACATGCTTACACACACTAAGGAGCTGATATGTTTACTGACTGCACTGCTTATGCTAAAGTTTTTGAAAACAAGCGTCTCAACACTGTTCGCATTCTAGCTACTTTTGACACCAGTCGTCGCAACAAGCACGGCGACATTGTTGTCACTGCGCAGAATGCAGTGTATGCTTCCGGCGATGTTGCCAGTATGCTAGACTCGTCTGCCAAACGTCAAGTGGCTGTTCAGCGCACACTTGCAATCGTGCGTGAAGTGATGCGTACAGATCGCATCGTGCTAGTTTAAAAGACCCTACACAGCATAGGGTCTTTGCTTGACAGCAGGGCCCTTTTGCGTTATAATACATGCTTACACACACTAAGGAGCTCTAAAATGGCGCGAGTAACAAAATCTCATGCAGTGGCTATTAATAAAATTATGTTGCCACTTATTAAAACTGTAGCGTATTTTGATGCAGATGAGAAAGATCTCAGCATGTTTAAAATGTATGTAGATGACATTGCGCATAATGTCGCTGCTTTGCATGTGTTTAATGACACGCTAGATGCAGCACAATTGCATGACAGTATTATGCTACAAGATACACTGCCGCGTGAGCACTTTTATGCAGTATTAAAATATATTGAAGATAATAATTTGATACGTGCTAATGCATTTGTTTGCAAATCTCATGCTTGATAACGTTTTAAAGTGGAGTGCTACTATAATATTAATCATAGGCACAGCAGTAAACAACTTGGGTTATCAGCCTGCAGGGCCCTTGCTGCTGCTAGCAGGGGGTGCCATATGGCTCGTGGTCAGCATACGTTGGAGAGAGCCCGCACTGATTGCAACCAATGCGGTAATGACCCTGACAGGAGCAGGGGCTTTGCTGTACAAGTTGACACAGGGCTAAGAAGTTGTTATAATACATGCTTACACACACTAAGGAGCACTTATGCAAGTAAAACAGCAAATTTTAGCACTACTGATGCAGGTTGAGGAATTACTACTGGAGGCGCAGTGCGACGGCCAGCTGCTAGCAGATCTAGAAGTTTTTGAAGAGGTAGATGTTGCAGTAGCACATTTGTCACAAGTAGTTGACTATTACGTTGATTGATATGTAAAGACCCTAAGCCCTGTAGGGTCTCAGGTTGACAACATGGTAAAACCATTGTATAATTAGCACATACACACTAAGGAGCAGACGATGTTTACACTGGAAAACGTAGAAAAAGTTTATAGTGGCCGGCCCGGATGTATGTGCGGCTGCAGAGGCCGATACACCACGCCCGAGCAGAGCGCTCGCAGTGTCAAAATCCTGTTTAATAAAGTAATGAATCATCCTGATCGCATAGTAGAGCCCGGCAATGCTTGGCTTAACACAGGTACTCGCAATCTTGTTGTTTACTTTAAGGACTGAACATGATCACAGCAGACAAACTCCGCCTCCTGACCAATATGCCAGCGGCCATGCTCACAATGGGTATCCAGCAGGCCGGCTACAAGAAGGACACGTTCACCAGTGCCAAGTTCCTAGGCCTGACCAATGCCAACGAGTTCTGCTACATGGCTGTCTTTCCTGTGGAAGGCGGCACTGACTCTTGTAAGGTCTTTGTCCGGTATGACCCTACAGCGGACCAGGTCTCTATGGACTACTAGGTTGACAGAACAGCAGAACCTTGTTATAATACATGCTTACACACTAAGGAGCTGGTATGAAAGTTAAAGATCTTATCGAGCAGTTGGGCTACATGGACCAGGAAGCTGATGTGCATTTCAGCTACTGCTACGGTGATCACTGGCGCACACAGGTTGCCCCTACAGTTGACTCTGTAGAAGAAGGCCTGGTCAAGCACAGTGCCTACCACAGCATGGACAAGCTGATGGATGAGAACGACATGTATGAAGAAGACGGCGACTACGAAGGCACACGCCGCGTGGTTGTGCTAGGTTAATTAACTTAAGGAGAAGATTATGCCCAATTGGTGCTCTAATGGTTTGACGCTGACCCATAGCGATCCCGCAATGATTGATCGTGTGATCAAAGGCCAGGAGGGCCTGCTGCAAGAGTTCATCCCTTGCCCACAAGAACTGATTGACACTGTGAGTGGCTTCGTACCTGAGCAGGAGGCTTTAGAGGCTCAACAAGCGGCTAACCGTGAGAAGTATGGTTACTCTACTTGGTATGATCACAATGTGGCCGAGTGGGGCACCAAATGGGATTTCAGTGTAGACAGCATTGAGCGAGTAGATGCCAACACCGTGCAGCTGAGTTTCGATACAGCATGGGCACCACCCGTTGCAGCCTATGGTCGTTTGGAGGCCATGGGCTTTGAGGTAGTAGCATTCTACTACGAGCCTGGCATGGCCTTTGTGGGCAAGTATGCGGACGGTGACGATGACTGCTATGAGTACGGCGGTTACACTTCGTCCACGGTACGTGACTTGATTGGTGCAGAGTTGGATGACTACTTTGGCATCAGTGAGAACATGGCCCAGTGGGAAGAAGAGAACCAAGACGACGAGGACGAACAAGCTGAATAACCCAGATGTCTGCAGGGTCTTTGGTTGACGACATCTAAGATCCCTGCTATAATACACACATGAACAAGAAGACTGCGAATCTTTTTGTTGCACTCTAAGGTGTGAACTTAGAGTTGCCGGGTGTTAATGACAGTTTTGCGGCCCGCAAACAAACTAGAAAACGTCGAACACGCATTTGTTAATTGATACACACTAAGGACACGATATGACCCTACCTAAACCAATCCCATCCAGCACCGGCGGTGTGATCACTTTCACTGCTACTGGCCTGAACCACAGTGCCGGCAAGGCCTACTCGGGCCGGATCGCTGCTCAAGAAGCCAAACAGAAACCCGGCAAGCGGTAAGGATACCGGTTGACAAGGCTGTCTATGTGCGTTATAATACAAACATAGACAGCAACAAATTTGTTTAGTAAGTGCCTCTAGACTGAAGTCGGTCGAGATCTATGAATGCTCAGGCAGATGTATAGGAGTGAAGGCAAGCAGATAAGAGCACTTACTAAACAAAGAGGTTGACAGACTGATAAAACCCTGTTATAATTAACACTTACACACACTAGGAGCAAGAAATGGGAACACGCAGCACTATCGCACTTGAGTACGCAGACGGCACAGTAGAGCAGGTTTACTGCCATTGGGATGGCTACTTGGATCACAATGGCAAGATCCTGTTTGAACATTATTCGGATCCGTTCCTACTGCGCGATTTGATCAACATGGGCGGCATCAGTTCGCTGGGCAAGAGCATTGGCCGGAAGCATCCCTTCAGCCCTGCTTACAATGAGACTGACCCGGTGAAGAAGGCAGTAGTTCAAGCAGCATACGATGCCGCACATGAAGCAGGCTACACTACATTCTACACACGGGATCGCGGCGAGAGCTTGTCTGTTGAGAAGTTCAAGGACTTTGCTGACTACCGAGAAAACCACCAGTACGAAGAATACGAATACATTCTGCGTCAAGTTGACGACCAGGCTGTTTGGTATGTGGCCACAGACGGTGGCGATTACACAGAATTGGAAACTCTACTTTTGAAGGAAACTGTATGAAAAAGGTAGTAGTACGCACAGAGCTGATGCAAGAGCTTGAGGTTCCCGATGATTGGGAACGTGAGCACGTCCTGGACTTCCTTAGCGAGTTCCAGTCATTCCGTACAGCCTTTCAAGGCGTCAGCAACGAAGATCAAACAGCCCGCATCCTGGACTTGGGTGTGGTCGTTGAAACAGTAGAACAATTGGGCGAGGAGGCTTACGATGAGCAAGATTAAAGATTTCATGTACGACATTGAACAATTGTACATTGAGGGCTTCAGTGCCAAAAGCATTGCAGTCCAACTGAGCGTGCCTTACGAAGAAGTATTGAGAGTTCTCCAGGGTTGGAGTGTTGCAGATTCACAACATGACGACGAGATCTACAGTCCTTATTCTGGTTGACAGGTATCCAAAAGGCTTGTATAATTAACACATGATGAGCAATAGTGCAAGTCATACACAACACACAGAAGGAAATGAAAATGGATAAGATGTTTAAGTTTGCAGGTGTAAGCCGTAAAGATGGTGTTATGAAGGCTCGTTTCGCTAACGACCTGATGCGTGTCAAGGTCCTTGCCAAAACCGGCAGTTCCGACATTGACATGATTGAGTTGAAAGAAGCAATGACCAAAGCAGACGCTGTAGCGTTCCTGTTGAAGATTGATTTCGACAATGGCAACAAAGAAGTGCGTGCCGCATTGGAAGCAGAAGTTGAAAAGCGCACCGCACAGCCCAAAGCAGGCAATCGTGACGCTCCCAAGAAAGAAGCCAAGAAGCCCAAGAAGGCTCCTCCTGCCAAGACCAAGGCTGCTATCACTCTTGATACCATCAAGGCCAAGAAGGCTCCGGTAAGCACAAAGAGCAAGGCTCAGATTGAAGCCGAACTGGCTGCACTGGACGACGCACCGTTCTAATCCAGCGGGGTATTCAGAGGCAGTGCCAATAAGTCCTCTAAAACTATATAAAAAAAGGAAACAACAATGGCAACCATAGTAGAACAGATCAAAGAACAATTGGCTACACACGGTATCACAGTGAGTGAAGTCAACGTGCCGGAAGAAAACGCCCAGGCTATCCTAGAAGCCTTGGAAAGTGTACCTGCACCAACTAGACCAGCAGAATGAGCCGATTAAACTTCATTGGTCGTCAATGGACAGTGTTTGACGCTGCCAATCAGGACCATAGACAATGGTTTGCTGACTTTCAACGTGATCGTACCTGGGGACATTGCCCTGTAAGGTTTATTTCAGATGATGCCAGTGGTGACCTCCTGACCATGATCCAACGTAGACTGATTGACTATTACACCAATAAAGAGTTTGGGCAAATTAAAGGTTGACTTCCTGATGTTAGAACTGTAAACTAGTTATTAACTGCTTGCAGTATAACATAAGGAAAACAACATGAGTTTCGTAAAATTGAAGACAACACAGAATGAGTTCTTGGAACAGCACCTACGTGGAACAGGCCGTGCAATCAGCGCACGCCAGGCCAAAGCCACTTACGGTATCAAGAACATTCGTGCTCGAATGACAGAATTGCGCAGTGCCGGTTTGAAGGTGAACCGTACTGTCAACACCGAAGGCCGCACAGCCTACACAATCAGCTCACGTGATGTGACTGGTAGCCGTGCTGCAATCTTTGGTTAAAAAGAACGCTCCAACCGTCCAGCAGTCGCGTACTGGACACAAGTCCCGGAGGTAGTGTGCCGGGCAAACCCCCAGAACCCCGCCTGCTGTGAAGCACGTGGGGTTCATCTTGATCTAGCGGCGCTTTAAACCGTCTACAGTGAACGATCGGATCTAGAGCAATGCTAGACCCTATCCCCAACAAGATCACGGCTAGAACAGCGGTTAAATCTTTGCCAGAAACAGGTTGACAAGACTCAAGAACCTTGCTATAATACACACATAGACACTAAGGAGCAGATGATGGACAAGAGCACACACATCGAAGGCGGCAAAGAGTATACTGCAAAGCCAATCACAGCCGCAGAGATGACTCAGCAAGCTCAGATGATTATGGATCGCAAGACCGGCGAATGGTACGATCCCAAGCAGGCATTTGACGACATGATGAACAAGCCTGAGATCACTGACTTGCTCAAGCGGTTGACAATACGCTGATCTGGCGTTATAATACACACATAGACACTAAGGAGCACAAGATGCAATGGAACTTGGAAGGCAAACGAATCAATGGCATCTACATGGGACTGTTCGTCTACAGCGGCCTAGTGCTGGAAAGCCGTGTCAAATACGGTGGCCAAGTGCAACACACTGTGAAGGTAGACAAGCCCTTCAAGGTGTTTGGTGAGGTGCGGGAGCATATCCTTGTAGAGTCGGGAACAGGCGAGATCAATCGCATCCTGGACCAACGTGATGCTGAGTATGAAGCACGCCAGACCAACGACACCTGGTACGACGACCAGTACGAACTGGAATAACCCTACAGGTTGACAGGTTGTTCAAAAAGCCGTATAATACACACATAGACAGCAACACACTAGGAGCACAAGATGGAAGCATTCAAGACTTGGGAAGAGATGACCGTACTGGAGCAGATGCAGTGCCAGTACTGGGATATGTACAAGGATGCCTACGGTATCCGTCCACGCCACATGAACCTCGAAGCTATGACTGAGGCGGACTTTGAGGCAGAGTTCAAAATCCTGGGCGAGGTCATTGAGCGCGAAGCGGCCATTCGCAAAGAGAACGAGTTCAAGGCCGAAATGGACTTTGAGATGCGGGTGCAGAGCATCATGGCCTGCGGTGCTCGGGATCGTGCTATGGCACTGCGTTGGATCCACGAGGCAGAAGGCACCAACGGGGACGACGAGTTCCTGTGCTGGACAGTGGGCCTGCCTTACGGATATTTCCGTAAACAGGCTTGACAACTAGCCCAAAAGGACGTATAATACACTTATCGCAACAAGGAGCATATCATGACAGACTTTCAATGTATGGCAACCCTGGCAGTGATCCTGGTGATCCTGGCTGCCAAGATTTGGATTCTCACTAAGATCTAAGGAGCAGGATATGAGCACCAACATTCACTTCCTAGCCACTCGTGAAATCCAAGTGATCCGGACTGGTCGGAAGGAAACACAAGAACAATACTTCGAAGGTGTGTGGCAGACTCCTACACCTGTGACTCGGCAGCTCATGGCCCAGGCTGATCCCGTCCTGGCCTACCGCGACTGGATCCTAGAAGTCAATGAAGACTATGAAGTGGATGTCTATGCTGATGACGACATGTTCCGTGAGCGCGAACCTGTGGGCACTGAGACACGCAACAACGGTGATGATCACTGCGCAGAGTTCGATGCCTGGGTTGAGAGCCGGCGTGAACAGGGCTACGACATCACCGCAGAAGCTTGGTAAAGACCCAATGAGTTGACAGGTCATTGATTTGGCCTTATAATACTAGCATTGCAACACACTAAGGAGCAGAGCATGAAGGGTTTTACTAAAGAGCAGATCATCAGTGCAGTGGCAGAGGGCATGAGCGAGGCACACCGCGCCACACAGGCCTTCCTTACTGCGCATGGTGATCGCGATGCTTGCGGCTTTGCTTGGGTCACCATCCACGGCGTTCGCAGCAATAGCAAAGAAGGCAAAGCTCTGTGCGAGGCAGGCTTTTCCAAGAGCTACACCGGCGGACTCCAACTGTGGAATCCTGCTAAGAGCGGTACACAGAGCATCTCGGCCTTGGAGGAAGGTGCAGATGCATTCCGCGACTACTTCCGCGCTCGCTTTCCTGAGGTGAAGATTTACACTGGTTCACGCATGGACTGAAAGACCCGATGAGTTGACAGGTCATTGATTTGGCCTTATAATAATGGCTTACACACACTAGGAGCTGATATGAAGAACCCCATCCCACGTAACGGCATGTTCGCCACCCCAGACAGCTTGGACGCCCTGCAGGAATACGTGAGCCAGTTCACGGGCAGTGACCTCAGAGTGGCCATGGTGGTCATGATGATGACCATGAACCTCTGCAATGACTTGGTGGAGAAAGCACACGCGGAAGGTGTGTTTGCCTGCTGAATCAGCTTGACACCGACATGGTTTGAACATATAATACTAGCATTGCAACACACTAAGGAGCACACTATGGGCTACAAGGTAATCGCTGGTCGGGATGAGATGGACATGATGCGTGTCAAATACGGTCCACGCAAGGGCTTGGAAGGTCCGTTCAACTTCTCAGGTCGTGTTCTGTATTACGATCCCAAGGAAGGTGCCTACTACGATCCAACCACTGACTTCTACGTGGAGCGGAGCGAGATGGACATGATCAACAACCAGCTCATGGCGATCCTGAAGGCAGCATGATGGAGATCATGCTAGAGACCACTGCCTGGGAGGGCGCACTGAGCCCCAACCACATCTATGTGTTTGCCGAGTACAAGGGCACAGAGCGCACGGCCAAAGCCATAGCCTACAGTGCCTTTGGCACTGGTCCTGTGCAGCGGTTTGCCAAGCCCTTGGTACTAGACCTAAAAGGCCGGACTTTCCAAAAGGTTGACTGATTGGCTAAACCCAGTTATAATACACTCATACACACTAAGGAGCATGAGATGGGATACATGGATTACAAATCAGAAGCACGGATCGAAGACATGGTTGGCAAGGTGTTCACTCGCGTCTCGGGTGGAGTGGGTAGTGGCGAGCTGGTGTTTGAAAACGACACTGAGCGATTCGTGTTCTTCCACTACCAGGATTGCTGCGAGTCAGTGGACATCAACGACATCGTGGGTGACCTGGAGGACTTGGTAGGTGAACCACTCCTGATCGCTGAAGAAGTTGAGGGCTCTGTGCCTGCAGACTTTGAGGACGAGTACACCGAGTCCTATACCTTTACCTTCTACAAGTTCGCTACTCGTAAGGGCTATGTGGATGTGCGTTGGTTGGGTGAGAGCAATGGCTACTATTCTGAGTCAGTGAGCCTGGGACACGAACTGCGAGGTTGACAGGGTGTAAGAACCCTGTTATAATACACACATCGCAACAAGGAGCATGATATGAAACAGGTGTTTAACGATTTGGTAGAGAGTGGCGCAATCGTTTGGGTTGCGATCTCTGTGAGTCTGTTTGTAATCGCTTTGGTCTAAGGAGCACAAGATGCAAGCACTGATTAACCTGGCCATTGTACTGTTACCCATTATTGTAATGGGCTTGGCACTGATCCTCAAAGGAGAGTTTTAATGATCACTATCACCGGACTGAACCCCAAACAACGAGCACTCTGCGACATCATGTGGAGATTGGAAGAGTATGCGGCTGTGCAGGCATTCATTGCCACCCTGCCCAAGGAAGATCGAGTTGAGTGCCGCACCTTGATCCATATGATGGTCTTGGCCTTTGCTGATGAGGTCACCCAGGTCGAAGAAGCCCAAAGCGTCCTATCTCAATTCCGACTGTAAGGAATCAAAATGAAAAACCTCATCGAAGCTGTTGGCGTAATCGTGGGCTTGATCGCTACCCTGCTGTTCCTATCCTTCCTGCTGAGCTGGCCTGTGATGATGCTGTGGAACGGTTGCTTGGTGGGCGCTGTTGATGGCGTTCGAGAAGTCACTTGGCTACAGGCCTGGGGTCTACAGTTCTTGTTCGGCCTCTTGTTCAAGGCCACTGTGACCAAGATGAAAGAACCTGGTTGACAGTGCTTTCAAACGGTGCTATAATACACACATCGCAACAAGGAGCACTGTATGAAAGAACTAGACACTAAACGAGCAGGCGGCTTTGCACTAGCCGCAGTCTTGGACGCTCAACGTCGTAACAGCAACAACAAGAGTCTCTACACACAGGAACAGATCCGTCGAGCTCTGAGCGTGAGAGATCTGCTGGATTCGGCATTCTCTTACCACAGTCTCTACATCAACTATCGCAAGAAGTTCATTGCTGTCAAGGTAGAGGGAGCTCGCGCTAGAGACCGCATGTCTAAACAGGTGATTGAACTGTTTGAACAACAGGGCTATGGTGTTGTTTCTACGCAACAAGGCATCATTGTACGACTTGACAGTGCCCAAATTTGAAGTTATAATACACACTTACACAACAAGGAGCTACCATGCACAATCCCATCCCCAAGTCAGACTTGTTCGTAACAGAGACACTGAGCCAGGTGTTTGCTCGTATTGAAAGCTTCAGCAACCGACAGGAACGAGCACAGGCCTATCAGATCGCCATGCTGGTGCTGAATGCTTGTCATGAAACAGTTCAAAAAGAGCTTGACAAAGAGACAGTTTGAGGTTATAATACATGCTTACACACACTAAGGAGCTAGATATGGAACTCACAGCAACTCAAGTAGAAACTATCGTAAACGCGGCAATGACCACTGCCCAAGAAGCCGCAAAGCGAGCCCTGGCCCAATACGGTGACCGTGACGCATGTGGCTTTGCCTGGGTCAACGTGTACGACTACCAGGGCAACAAGATCCGTGCCAACTCCAAGCTGGGCCGAGCACTGATTGCGGCAGGTGTGCGCAAGGACTACACTGGCGCCTACTGCCTGTGGAACCCCAGCAAACTGGGCGTTCAAAGCATTGGCATTCTGGAAGCCGGCGCCTATGCGGCAGCTGAGGTGTTCAAGGCAGCAGGCTTCACAGCCTACGCAGGTAGCCGAATGGACTAATGAATGGGATAGGGCACTTGACAACAGTGCCCTATCGTGTTATAATACTGTTTTAACTGCAACAAAGGAATACACGATGGCAACACGAGCTAGCATGAAACCCAGCAAGGTAGATAACGTTCTTGAGTTTGATCAGGAAGCAATTCGACGAACCGAAGCTGCTGTGGCTCTGGAATCAGACGAGGAGATCATTGCACGACTCCGCGAACGCTTTGAGATCCTGGACGAGATGACCAAGGCAGTGCGCTCAGGCGATATCCGCGCCATGATCGTGTCAGGTCCCCCAGGCGTGGGCAAGAGCTTTGGCGTTGAAGCAGTACTGCAAAAGGACGGCCTGTTTGATGTCTTGGCCGACCGTAAACCCAAGTTTGAAGTGGTCAAAGGCGCTATGAGCTCAATCGGTCTTTATGCCAAACTGTATGAGTTCTCCGCAGCTGGCAATGTGGTTGTGTTTGACGACTGCGATGACATCTTGCACGAAGAACAGAGCCTGAACACTCTTAAAGGTGCTTTGGATAGCAGTGAGCGACGCTTTATCTCTTGGAACACTGACAGCCGTATCCTGCGGTCGGAAGGCATTCCAGATCGCTTTGAGTTCAAAGGTGCTGCGATCTTTATCACCAACATCAAGTTTGAACATGTTCGCAGTAAGAAACTGCGCAGTCACTTGGATGCCCTGGAGAGCCGTTGTCACTACATTGATCTGCAGATGGATACACCACGTGAGAAGATCCTGCGTATCCGACAGATCGTGGGCGATGGCATGCTGGACCGCTATGACTTTACTGAGCCTGCTGTGGTGGCTGAAGAACTGGTCAACTATGTGGTGGCTAACCAGGATCGCCTGCGTGAACTGAGCCTGCGCATGGTGTTGAAACTGGCTGACCTGCGTAAACGATTCCCCTCCACTTGGACTGCTATGGCTAGAACCACTTGCATGAAACGTGTATGATGGACACTGTACAGCGAATAGCAGTGGCTGCGGCCCTGTGCATGGTCATGCTGGCAGCAGGCATTGAGTGGGATCACTGGGCATTCGTCTGTGTGATCTCCTTGTTCTGGGTCAGCAACTACTTGGCCACTAGACATGGAGTGGAACTGGGCGTGGCCACAGGTATTGAGATGATGACTGTCATGACTGAAGCTCAACGCAACGATGTCATGAACTTGGTACGCCAAGCACAACGAGAAGAAGAGAATGAGTAACACAATCACAACATGCACCTACATTGGCTCAGGTGGGGGCTGCACTGCCGAGGCACAACCAGGCTCTAGCTACTGTAGGGAGCACCATGCTGTGGTTTATCGGGCGGGCAGCGGACGTACACGTAGGCGGGATACACGCCAAGCAGACCGTATACGTGAAGTGGAGCAACTGTTCCAAGAAGCCATTGAACTCTTGATCTTGGAAGGCTTTGATGTGTACGGTGACTCGGAACTGGCACCCCCCATCACGGCACTTGAAGAAGAGTTCCTGGATCGGTGAGGGTGATGGGGGTGGGGGGTGGCCATGTGCTGTTGCAACAGCAGCCCCCTACAGCACAAGCAAGCAATGGAATTTCTTTTCAAAAGTTTTCAAATCCTTCAAATTCTTCAAATCCACCCTAAAAAAAGGTGACTTAGATTAAAACGGCCTGGTAGATTTATCTGACTACCTTGCGTAAATTACTGCACATTTTTTTAGCCTGCGTATACTCCTCGGTCCCTGCGTTTTGAGAATTAAAAATTTTGCGCAGCAAATTTTTAGGTCTGCTCTGTAGACCTCTCACTCCGGCACTGTATATTCACTATGTCGATAGAGTAAATACACTGTGTGTAGAAAAGTCGTCTACACCGTGAATATATACATAATAGGAGAAATTCATCATGACCGATATCAATAACAATGCAAATCCAGCGTTAGATGCTGCCATTTCAGAAGCTGTAGTCAGTGTAGTAACACACAAGTCAATCTGGGCCAGTAAGACATTCTGGACCAACGTAGTTGCTGCTGTGGCTGTTGCTGCACAGATCAAGTGGGGCTATGTGGTAGATCCATCACTACAAATGTTGGCTCTAGCAGCGATCAACACCTTATTGCGCAAGATCACCAATCAAGCTGTGACATGGTAAGAACCCGCTAGATCAGTCTGATATTACATCAGCTGCTGCCGGGTTGACAGGATAGGATACACTTGTATCATGTGTGTTCTATCCTGTTTCATCTAGTGTGTGTAGAGTGTGTAGAGTGCCGGGTCTGCGTTGTGTTTAGAATTATATATGTAGATAATAGTTTTGAAAAAATATTTTTACCGCTGTGCGCTTCGCGCGGGGTTGGCTCTTGTTTCCGCCATAATCTCAGTATATAATCATGTTTATAGATAAGTACGGATATGCTCACTTCTACCTGGAACCGCCACCATGCCCCGCCTACACATTATAACAGATTCACTAGATCCCTTGTGCCGATTAATCTCTGACGATCCTGTACGCCCAGAGATTCCCCTTGAATTTCGAGTCAGTGACAGCTCGGAAATATTTGTTCTATTAGATGATTCAGATCAGCCTGCTGCTGCTGTGTGTTGTGCCTATAGAAACCTAATACCATCCACTGTTGTGGAATTGGCTCAACAGCCTGATATTCTGCCGCATGTGGCTGTGTTCTACACCATATGGAGTTATCAGTCTGGTGCGGGACGCAGATTGATTACTGCTGCCCGTGATTGGATCACTAACAATAGACCCACAGTATCTGAGTTTGTGACTCTAAGTCCCACCACTGACATGGCCCGAGTATTTCACTTGCGCAATGGTGCTGAGATATTTAGAGTCAATTCCGACACAGTCAATTACCTGTATCCTTCTTTGCAAGCAAGTGATTGAACAGGATTTCCAGCTCGGCCAGGGCTAGATCATAATTCCCAGTGACACGTACTGCATGGCCACCTGCGGCCTGCCATTGGGCACAGTTATCTGCACGGTCATCTACCAAGATATCACCTGGTTTACAGTGGCGCCATTTGTCCGTACTGTAAGGACCAAAGTTGACCCGAATACCAGGATAGTATTCCTGCATCCAATCAAACTTGTCTTGAAATAC
>Ga0209499_1000493_pt1 | contig 28989 bp, 32 predicted proteins | sample C_130208_EF_Meta_FD_187306 | JGI IMG/M metagenome (GOLD analysis project Ga0209499, IMG submission 187306) | Freshwater microbial communities from Lake Croche, Canada to study carbon cycling - C_130208_EF_MetaG (SPAdes) (version 2) | ecosystem: Environmental > Aquatic > Freshwater > Lake... | reverse complement strand
GAAGACTGAGCAAGCACACCTGCTTTATGGAATGGAAGGTGTCTCGCGAAATGATGAGCGACGGTTTGCACTTAGCATTTTAGCTTCGGCGCTGGGTGGCGGAATGTCATCTCGACTATTTCAAGAGATTCGTGAGAAGCGTGGTCTGGCATATTCGGTCTATTCATATATTCAACAATTTGCTGGTTCTGGGTCACTCGCATTTTATGCCGGCTGCACACCTGCGAAGGCCGAAGAAGTCATAAAGATAATCAGAGAGATCACCCACGATGTCGCAGCAAATGGATTGACGAACGAGGAGATCAAGCGCGCAAAAGGTGCAGTAACGGGCGCCCTAGTTCTAAGCCAAGAAGACACCGGTTCTAGGATGAGCAGAATTGGAAAGAGCGAACTGGTTTATGGTGAAATTATGAGCTTTGATGAGATCCTGCGGCGAGTAGATGCTGTGACACACGATGAGATATTGGAAATTGCCAACGCGATTCTGCCCAAACCTTCTACCCTTGCCATAGTGGGACCGTTTAAGAGCGCGACTAAATTTGAGAAGGTGATCGCATGAGCATAAAGGTTGCAGTACTTGGCGCCAAGGGTCGGATGGGCGCGCAAACTGTTAAGGCGATAACTTCCACGAAAGATTTAGAGCTAGTAGCGTCGCTAGATTTGGGCGACTCACTAGATTTGCTAGTTTCAAGTGGTGCGCAAACGGTAGTTGATTTCACGCATCCAGATTCCGTTATGGGAAACCTGGAGTTTGCTATTACACACGGCATAAATGTGGTTGTCGGAACAACTGGTTTTGATAAAGCCAAACTTGAAAAGCTCGAAACTCTCCTAAAAGCAAACCCAAAGGTGGGCGCGCTAATTGCTCCAAATTTTGGACTCGGCGCAGTTTTAATGATGCAGTTTGCCGCCCAAGCTTCGAAGTACTTTGAATCAGTTGAAATAGTTGAATTGCATCATCCAGATAAGGCTGATGCACCCTCTGGAACGGCGACTAGAACTGCGGAATTAATTTCACAGGCACGGCGTTCTGTAAGTAAGGCACCAGCACCAGATGCAACCGCATCCGGACTTGCTGGCGCACGTGGTGCAAAGGTTGGGGAAGTCCCAATTCACTCACTACGACTTCGTGGATTAGTCGCACATCAAGAAGTAATTCTTGGTGATACTGGTGAAACGCTTACTATTCGCCATGACTCGATCGATCGTTCTGGTTTCATGCCTGGTGTATTACTTGGCATTAGAGAGGTTGGCTCCCATCCAGGGTTAACTTTTGGGCTAGAACACTTTATGGATCTCAAATAAGGAGAAATATGTCAAGTGATGCAGTAGTTATGTATGGCGCCGCATGGTGTGGTGATTGCCGTCGCTCCAAGCGTTTTCTAGATTCAAACAACGTTGAATACACCTATATCGATGTCGAGGCCGATAAATCAGCAGCCGATAAAGTTGTTGAAATTAATGGAGGTGCCCAATCGATTCCAGTTATTGTTTTCCAAGATGGCACTCACTTAACAGAGCCATCAGATATCGATCTAAAGGCGAAGTTGGAAGCACTCGCAATTCTCTAGTAATTAAAGTGATATAGAACCGCAGATGTAAGAGCAGCGCCAACGACCACAACCGGGAAGGGCGCTTTCGCTATAAGCGCTGCGATGGCCACCGCAACACCAGCAGCTCGATGATCAATAACTAATTTAGTTTTTGTGCTCAGGGTGTTAACGGCGACGAGCGCAGTCAATAAAACAATTGGAATTAGTGCGTTAATCCGCTGGACGCGCGGATTGCTTAGCCAACTTTCAGGGATCGCAGAGCCAGCATATTTAATGGCATAACAGATGGCACTTGACCCAATTACCGCAATCCATTGGGAGCTCATTTCCTAACCACCTGCCTATCGCTCCAGCCAACAATCAAGGCAAGAAGCGCACATGTAATAATTGGGATTCCCGCGGCTACAAATGGAACAAGTGAAAGTGCGAGCACGATGGCTGCGCCAGCAATTGCCCAAGTTTGCTTGCTTGCAAGTCTAGGCCAGAGCAAACCAAGGAAAGCTGCCGGTACCGCGGCATCAAGTCCCCAAGCCGAAGGATTACCGATTGCTTTCGCACCAACTGCGCCGAGGACGGTAAATAAATTCCAAAAAATAAAGACGCCAATTCCGGTATACCAAAATCCTTTGCGCATATCTTCGCTATCACGCTGCGCGAGTGCCACACCAGTTGATTCATCAATCGTAATTTGGGCGCCCACTAATTTTCGCCAACCTCGTAGTTTTAAGATTGGTGCTAAGCGAAGTGCATACAGTCCATTGCGGACTCCGAGAAGTGATGCGGTAGCAATCGCACTTACGGCCGACCCACCAGCACCAAGGACTCCGATAACCGCGAATTGTGAAGCGCCAGAAAATAAAAGTAGTGAGAGCAAGCAGGCCTGGAGGATGGAGAAATGATTTGCGATGGCCGCCGCCCCGAAGGCGCTGCCATAGGCGCCGACCGTAAAGGCCACACTAAATGAATCCCGCTTAACCGCCACGCCGATATTGTGCCGTAATCCGCGGCTATCAGTGCCGAGTTATATAGGGTCGCCACCATGAGCGCGCTTAATGGTGAAAGTATCGAAGAAGTCAACCACCCAATCCAATTCCGTGAAGATATGACGGTTGAGCTAGTTAAAGCTAGCGCAAGTGATGCGGATGTAATTTGGGCCGCCCGAGTCTCCACCGCGGGTGAGACGACGCTAGAAACTGTTGGGAATTCGTCAGAGCGCGATGCCGGGTTGATTAATTATTTGGCACGTGAGCGGCACGGCAGTCCCTTTGAACATACTTCAATGACTTTCTTTGTTTCGGCACCGATCTTTGTATTCCGGGAATTTATGCGCCATCGCATCGCTTCTTACAATGAAGAGAGTGGTCGGTATCGTGAACTTCGCCCAGTTTTCTATGTCCCAAGTAAAGAACGTAAATTAGTGCAAGTTGGTAAAACTGGTGCTTACACTTTTGTTGATGGCACAGCTGAACAATATGAAATTACCGTAACGGCAATCAAGGAGAGCTGCATAGTTGCTTATGAAAACTATCAAAAGATTCTGGCATCAGGGGTTGCCAGAGAAGTTGCGCGCGCGGTGCTTCCGGTAACTCTCTATTCCTCAATGTATGTCACCATGAATGCTCGCGCACTGATGAATTTTCTCTCCCTTCGCACCTCCCGCGATGGCTCACATTTTCCGTCATACCCACAGCGGGAAATCGAGATGGTCGCCGAAAAGATGGAGCGCCATTTCGCGCAGCTAATGCCAATGACCTACGCTGCCTTTGAAAAGTCTGGTCGCGTCGCCCCGTAAGCAGGGTAGCCTTAGCGCATGAGCATTAACGCACCATTTGGCCGACTACTTACGGCCATGATTACGCCTTTCAAGGCGGATGGTGAAATTGATTGGGCTGGCATTGAAACACTTGCGCACCACCTGGTTTCTACCGGGCATGATGGAATTGTTTTAAATGGCACAACAGGTGAAGCCCCAACAACTAGTGATGATGAGAAAGATCAGATCGTTTCGCTTGTTAAAAAATTGGTTGGCGATAAAGTAAAGATTGTTGCTGGCGCTGGAAATAATGAGACATCACATTCAGTGGAACAAGCGAAGCGAGCCGCAAGGGCCGGCGCTGATGGCCTACTTGTAGTTACTCCTTATTACAACAAACCACCTCAAGCCGGAATTGCAGCGCACTTTCGTGCGATGGCGGATGCCACCGATCTTCCCGTAATGATGTACGACATCCCGGGCCGAACTGGTGTCGAAATTGAGAGTGACACAATTGTTGCACTTGCCGAGCACCCAAAGATTGTTGCGCTTAAAGATGCCAAGGGAAATCCAGCAGCAACTTCATGGGTAATCAAGCGTTCGGGGATTCCGGTTTATTCCGGTGACGATATTTTGAATCTTGCACTTCTTTCAATGGGAGCAGTTGGATTTGTCTCTGTTTGTGGCCACACAGTTGGAAAAGATTTACGTGCGATGCTCGACTCATGGTTTGCTGGCGATTGGGCTAAAGCACTTGAGATTCACCAAAAATTATTGCCGGTATTCACCGGAACCTTCCGCACCCAAGGTGCGATATTGACTAAGGCTGCACTAAATGCAATGGGCCTACCTGGCGGATTTACTAGATTGCCACTTGTCGATGCCACCGAAGCGCAGATCGCGCAATTGCGGGAGGACCTACGACAAGGCGGAGTAACACTTACCTAATGAATCATCCTCACCCAGATTTACCCTATCCCGCAAAACTTGCTGCAAAAACTCTTCGAATAGTTGCACTGGGTGGGCTAGGTGAAATCGGTCGCAACATGACCGTTTTCGAATATGAAGGCAAACTGCTTATTGTTGATTGTGGTGTGCTCTTCCCAGAAGAGAGCCAGCCCGGAATCGATTTAATCTTGCCAGATTTCTCTTACATCATTGAGAGGTTAAATGATGTTGAGGCGATCTTCTTAACTCATGGCCACGAAGATCACATTGGCGCTGTTCCATACTTACTTCGCGAGAAGCAAGACATTCCAATTGTCGGCTCGAAGTTAACACTGGCATTTATCGGAGCTAAATTAAAAGAGCGTCGAATTACGGCACCACAAATTGAAGTTAAGGCTGGAATGGTTGCAGACTTCGGGCCATTCAAATTGGAATTCATTGCAGTAAACCACTCGATACCTGATGCTCTTGCGGTTGCAATTCGCACACCTGCCGGACTTGTTCTTGCTACGGGTGACTTTAAGATGGATCAACTTCCGCTCGATGGGCGTATCACCGATCTACCAACTTTTGCCAGACTGGGCGCCGAAGGCGTTGATCTTTTTATGGTCGACTCCACAAATGCTGACGTTCCAGGATTTACGACCCCAGAACGTGACATTAGCCCGGTATTGGATCGAGTTATTAGGCAGACGGAACGTCGCGTAATCGTTGCATCCTTTGCTTCCCACGTTCATCGCGTCCAACAAGTTATTGATGTCGCGCAAAGCCATGGCCGAAAAGTTGCACTTGTCGGTCGCAGCATGGTCCGCAATATGAAGTTAGCTGAAGATATGGGTTACTTAACCGTTCCAGCCGGGCTAATTATTGATGCAAAAGATATTGAAAATTATGGCGACCGAGTAGTTCTGATCTGTACTGGCTCACAAGGTGAACCACTTGCCGCTCTCTCTCGGATGGCAAATGGCGATCACCAAATTCGAGTCGGTAAAGGCGACACGGTTATTCTTGCCTCATCATTGATCCCAGGAAATGAAAATTCGGTCTACCGAGTTATAAACGAACTCACCAGATTTGGCGCAAATGTTGTTCACAAGGGCAATGCCATGGTGCACGTATCTGGCCACGCTGCTGCCGGGGAACTTCTCTATTGCTACAACATTGTGAAGCCCAAGAACGTCATGCCAATTCATGGTGAATGGCGCCATCTTCGCGCTAATGCCGAACTCGCGATTAAAACCGGAGTACCTCGCACAAACACCTTGGTTATCGAAAATGGAATTGTCGTAGATATGACCGACGGTTATGCCGATGTTGCTGGTGCCATCCCAGTTGGCTTTGTTTATGTTGACGGCCAGAGCATCGGTGAGATTACCGAAAGCTCGCTAAAGGATCGCCGAATCCTTGGCGAAGAAGGATTTATCTCCGTTGTTGTCGTAATTGAATCGCAAACTGGAAAAATCGTTGCGGGTCCAGATATTCATGCACGTGGATTTACCGAAGATAATGAGCTGTTCAAAGAGGTTACGGTGATGATTGAAAAAGCACTGGCCCAAGCCGTTGGTAATGGGATCAATGGAACGCACCAATTACAACAAGTCGTTCGTCGAACTGTTGGAAGTTGGGTCGGAGATAAGCACCGCCGCAAGCCGATGATCGTTCCCGTTGTAATAGAGGTATAACGGCGCGCCTGCCCTTGTAACTTCTAGTAATTCTTTAAGGTTAGACATCATGGCGGCGCGTAAATCCAGTAAGAAAGCGAGTTCGAAATCCACTTCAATTTTTGGTGGAATCACTCGCGCAATTGGCGCGCTTTGGCGACTTCTTGCACGTGCCCTTGGAAGTTCAATCCGATTTGTCTTTCGTGGCGCCCAAGAGCTTGATCCAGTACACCAACGCGATGGCGCGGCTTTTTTAGTATTTATACTTGGCCTAATTTCCGCCGCCGGCGTTTGGTTTAATTTACATAATTTTGTTGGTCGAGGAATTTACGCCTTCCTTTATGGTGGCGTCGGGCGGCTAGCCCTAATCTCACCATTGCTCTTTATTTACTTTGCCTTTCGGCTATTTCGCACACCTGAAGAAGGTTCGGCAACGGGGCGAATAACAATAGGTGCTCTCGTACTTCTAATTACATCTACCGGGTTAATCCATATCTTCAACGGCTCTACCGGAACTGGTCAAACTGCGATGCGAGATGGTGGCGGTTGGATTGGCTATGGCGTTGCCACTCCGCTGATTGCACTCGTTACAAACATTTTGGCAATTCCAATATTGTTACTGCTATTTTTCTTCGGCTTGCTAGTTGTTACAGCCACGCCAGTTTCTCAAGTTGGAGCCCGCTTAAAAGCGTTCTTCAGTTGGGGCAACTCCAAAGTTGCGGATGCTCGGGCGGCCCGAATTGCAGCACGGGATTTTGAAATTACAGATACTCCGCCATTTGAGACGCCACTAGTTCAAGGTTTCCCGCAAGATGATTTAGAACCGCTAGATGGTGCGGAGTTGGAAGATGAAGAGTTAGATGAAGAGAGCTTTGATGAAGAGTTCACGGTAGAAATTCCAAGAGCCGTTCAACAAGTACCAACGACAAAGAGTTCAACTCCGGCACGAGCTCAGCAAATGCTCTTAACGGGGGAGAGCAAGTATGAATTGCCACCAATGGATCTGTTACGTGCCGGGCCGGCTTCTAAGACAAAATCGAAGGCGAATGACACAGTTGTTGCCGCGCTAACTCAAGTCTTTGACCAGTTTGGCGTGGCATGCCGCGTTACCGGATTTATGCGCGGGCCAACAGTCACTCGTTATGAAGTTGAGCTAGGAAATGGCGTTAAAGTCGAAGCGATAACCGCACTTGCAAAGAACATTTCCTATGCTGTTGCAAGCGGTGATGTTCGGATACTTTCACCGATCCCAGGTAAATCTGCGGTAGGTATTGAAATTCCAAATGTTGATCGTGAGATTGTTGCCCTTGGTGATGTACTTCGTTCACCCGTTGCCGCCGGTGAACCACATCCAATGGTTATTGCCCTTGGAAAAGATGTCGAGGGTAATTTCATTTGTGCCAATCTGGCAAAGATGCCGCACCTATTGGTGGCAGGTGCTACTGGTGCTGGAAAATCCTCGATGATTAACTCACTTGTAGTTTCGATTTTGATGCGCGCGACACCTGATGAGGTTCGCCTAGTTATGATCGATCCAAAGCGGGTCGAGCTAACAAGTTATGAAGGCATCCCACATTTAATTGCCCCGATTATTACCAACCCCAAGAAGGCGGCAGATGTCTTGGCTTGGGTGGTTCGAGAAATGGATATGCGTTATGACGACCTATCCGCTTTTGGATTCCGACATATCGATGACTTTAATAAAGCGGTGCGCGCTGGGAAGTTAGCCGTTCCCGAAGGTAGCGAACGTGTCCTGGAGCCATACCCATATTTACTGGTCATCATTGATGAGCTTGCAGACTTAATGATGGTTGCGGCTCGTGAAGTCGAAGAGAGTATTGTCCGAATTACCCAACTGGCTCGTGCAGCCGGTATCCACTTGGTAATCGCAACCCAACGACCAAGCGTGGATATTGTTACCGGGTTAATTAAGGCGAATGTTCCATCACGGCTCTCATTTGCAACTTCGAGCCTGGCAGATTCGAGAGTTATTTTAGATACGCCGGGCGCAGAAAAACTTGTTGGCCAGGGCGATGGACTATTTCTTCCGATGGGTGCGAGCAAAGCAGTTCGGATTCAAGGTGCCTATGTTTCAGAACGGGAGACTGAAGCGATTGTTAACCACGTGAAGGAACAGCTACAGCCTGTCTACCGGTTAGATTTAACTGCACCAGCAAAGGCTCATGTAATTGAAGATGACATCGGAGATGATTTAGATTTGCTATTACAAGCCGTGCAATTAGTTGTTTCAACACAATTTGGTTCAACTTCAATGTTGCAACGTAAATTACGAATTGGCTTCGCGAAGGCTGGTCGGTTAATGGATTTAATGGAGAGTCGCGGAATTGTTGGGCCAACCGAGGGCTCCAAAGCGCGAACCGTTCTAATTAACGCCGAGCAGATGCCGGGCGTCCTAGAGTCGCTTCAAGGTAACCTCTAAAACTTGTAATTCAGCGTGTTGGCCTCATCTCGTCGGCATCGCCTCGGCGCCTGCCAGCAATTTAGGGGTCACAACCAGGGTGAGTTAAGCCGCTGTTCACTTAGCCCAACTTGTACGTACATGCCAATGTGTTTTACCATTGGGCTCTGCTTGACGCTCGAACTCCCCATTTGAGATATGAAAAGGTAATTAGAAATGTACTTAGAAAATCAAACAATCGGTTCCGTTCTTTGTGCTGCGCGCAAAGCGGCGGGATTTTCGATTGATGATGTTTCTTCGCACACTAAAATACGCGCTGGTTTGATCCGCGATATCGAAGCAAATAATTTTGGAAGTTCTGGGGCAAATGCTTATGCGCGTGGCCACATCAGAACAATTGGAAAATTTTTAGATCTTGACACAGACTCATTGGTTGAACTCTTTGCAAGCAACACTGGTGATTTCGATCGACCAATGATCGACTTACTGACGGAAAATAATGTGGTTACGCCAAAGCGAGAGCTGCCAAAAGTTTCCTACAAGGCGATGGCTTCGGTTGCTGCCGGAGTTGTTGCGCTCCTTATTGCTGTCCCTACAGTGGGCGGAATGATTTCCCCTAACAAGACTGCTAACCAGAACCCGTCAGTTCCGGCACAGGCAGCCCCTGCAACAACTACAAATGGTGCCACGGTCGTTGCGACCAAGACATCAGATGTCTCAGTTGTTGTGACAGGTACTAACGGTAAGTCTTGGGTAGGAATCCAAGATGGTTCGGGTGCCCAGGTATTCAGTGGCTCGATTCACCAAGGTGAAACGAAGTCATTTAGTGATGCAACACAACTTCAAGTAACAATTGGGAACGCTGGTGCGGTCGCGCTTAATGTAAATGGCCGCGATATCGGGGCTCCTGGTGCAACTGGAGAAGTTGTTCACCTCTCATTTGAGCCAGACGCTTCAGCCAAGGGTTAATTAAAGAACGCCTTAGTAATTAGCAGGTAACATGTGCCAATGAGCACGCCAAGCAAGACTCTTATTAAATCTAGTAAATCTAGAACCGTTGCTCTTGTAACTCTAGGCTGTGCAAGAAATGAAGTCGACTCTGAAGAACTTGCTGGCCGATTGGCTGCCGATGGTTGGACTTTGGTTGATGATCCCGCACTTGCCCAGGTAGCAGTCATAAATACCTGTGGCTTTATTGAAAGTGCAAAAAAGGATTCGGTAGATGCCCTACTTGAGGCGCATTCACTTAAAACAAATGGTGTCACTCAAGCGGTAGTTGCTGTCGGCTGTATGGCCGAGCGGTATGGCAACGAACTCTCAGAAGCACTTCCAGAAGCTGATGCGATATTGGGCTTTGATGATTACGTAGATATTTCCGCCAGACTTCAGACAATTATTGGCGGCGGTTCGATAGCCGCACACACACCGAAAGATCGCAGAGCTTTGCTCCCCATCGCACCAGCAGAGGGTCAAGCCAAAAAATTATCACTAGCTCCTAGTGGAGATTTGGGCGCATCTGGGCACGTTGGTCAAGTTGGTCAGGGCACCCGAGTACTACGTAAGCGCCTTGATAATTCACCAGTTGCACCACTTAAAATCGCATCCGGCTGCGACCGCAGATGTTCTTTCTGCGCGATACCGATGTTTCGGGGCTCATTTGTTTCACGTCGGCCGGTTGAAATAATCGAGGAGGCTCGTTGGTTAGCCGAAAGCGGCGTCTCTGAAATCTTTTTAGTCAGTGAGAACACAACTTCCTACGGCAAAGATTTTCAAGACTTAAAGGTCTTAGAAAACATGTTGCCCGAACTCGCCGCAATTGATGGAATTGAACGGATTCGCCTTTCCTACCTACAGCCCGCGGAGATGCGACCATCATTGATTCAAGCAATGACCAGCATTCCCAAAGTGATTCCTTACTTTGACCTTTCATTCCAACATGCCAGTGGCACGGTTTTGCGGCGCATGCGGCGCTTTGGTGACGGTGAAAAATTCTTACATTTAATAAACCAAATACGAGTACTAGCACCTGATGCTGGAATTCGCTCGAACGTAATTGTTGGCTTCCCGGGGGAGACCGAAGCAGAATTTGCCGAACTGGTTGATTTCATTTCGCAGGCCAGACTCGATGCGATTGGCGTCTTTGGCTATTCCGATGAAGATAAAACTGAAGCCCTGACCCTTGAAGATAAGCTCGAGCAATCAGTTATAAATTCCCGAGTGGAATCGCTATCAACGCTTGTTGATGAATTATTAATGCAGCGGGCTGAAGAGCGAATTGGCTCACTCGTGCGAGTAATGATTGAAGATGTCGAATTACAAGAAGGCCGCGCCGATCATCAAGGCCCAGAAGTTGATGGATCAACTTTTATAAAGTCGCGGAACAAGTATAAAATTGGGGAGTATGTTGAGGCTCTTGTGAGTGATGTGGCTGGCGTAGATCTGATTGCAAGTCCGATCTAGCTCGATGAAAATTTATAACCTGCCCAATTCGCTAACAATTCTGCGCCTGATCGCCCTTCCATTCTGTGCATATGCGCTTTTTAAAAATGGCGGAGATGATTCAACTTGGCGCATCATCGCGTGGACTGGCTTTTTCTTAGTTGGTTTAACAGATTTCTTTGACGGCAAAATTGCGCGATCTAGAAAACAAGTCACAAGTTTTGGTGCCTTCCTAGATCCAGTTGCAGATAAGTTTGCAATTGGGACAGCCATGATTGGACTCTCGATTCAAGGCAAGTTGTGGTGGTGGGTAACAATCCTTATCTTGGTCCGCGAGGTCTCTGTAACAATTCTGCGTTTGGTCGTGATTCGCGGCGGGGTAATTTCAGCCAGTAGAGGCGGAAAGATTAAGACGGCCTTTCAAGGATTCGGTGTTGGTTTTTATATTTTGCCGCTTCCACATTGGGCGCTCTTGCCTCGGGATATTTTCATGGCGATTGCAATTATTCTCACTGTTCTAACTGGTCTTGATTATTTCAAAAAGGTTTTCCAAAGATGAAGCACGATCCATTGGCTGAACTAGTAATTAAGCAACTGAAGAAGGCAGGAAAGACGCTCTCGGTTGCCGAATCCATTACGGGTGGGGGATTGGGGGCAGCGATAACTAGCGTTCCCGGTTCATCAGATGTGTTTCTTGGCGGAGTAATTTCCTATAGCGACTCCTCAAAATTAAAAATTTTAGAAGTTGCAAAATCTATTCTTAAAAAAGAGAGCGCCGTTTCCGAGGCGGCGGCTAAGGCAATGGCGGAGAGTGTTCGCATAAAATTTAAATCTGACTATGCAATTTCAACAACTGGAGTAGCTGGCCCGGGCAAGGCCTATGGGCAAAAAGCGGGGACTGTTTGGATTGGGATTGCCAGTAAAAAAGAGGTTATTGCCGTTGCGCTTTTTCTAACTGGCGATCGGGTAGCGGTGCGAAACGCGACAATTGAGAGCGCATTTGCCACATTTTCGCGTATCATTACACCATGATCACCACACCGTTGCTTCGCACTCAAATTGGTGGCACTTTGCGTACTCGTCGCATCTCCCAAGGTCGCACCTTGCGTGATGTTGCTAAATCTGCTCGGGTCTCCCTTGGTTATCTCTCGGAGGTTGAACGTGGTCAGAAAGAAGCATCATCTGAACTTTTAAATTCGATTTGCCAGGCACTCGAGTTAAATCTTTCTTCAGTGTTGAGTGATGTAACCCTGCAACTCAAAGCCCTAGAAACCCCAACCCTTGTAGTAGTAGAGGATGCCGCTTAGCTTTTATTCGCATTGCTAACGCCACCTTAGAAAATGGCACTACAACAAAAATCTCAGATGGCTATCTTGGCCGGCGCTAAAAGCGTGATTTCAGAGGTCGGCTCCTATGAATCCAACATGATCGATATCGCAGCACGCGCGCAAGTTTCAAGAGCAACTGTTTATAATCACTTTGCCGATAAAGAAGAGATGATGTTGACGCTTCTAGAGTCTGAGATCGAGCGCATAGTTGCGCTCGCAAAGAAATCGCCAACCCCCAGGGACGCACTTGTGGCACTCTCGACAGAAATTTCAAAAGATCCGGCGCTGCGCAAGATGGTGGAGACTGATCCGACAGATATCGCCAAATTTGTGACGATTGGGGAACACCCCCTTTGGGCGCTGGCTCAAGAATCGCTCACCAAGATCTTTGGAATTGATAACGCGGGCTTAGTTCTTCATTGGCTCTTGGGGCAGATTGCCTCGCCTCTTAGTCCAGCACAGTCAAACCATCAGGCAGATCAGCTGGCGCGAGCACTCGCTTAAAAATGCGAATCACTGAACTTCGCGCTCGCATCGCGGATTACTTTCCAGATCCCACTACCTACTCTAAAGATACGGTTCACGGCGAGCTTGGTGGCTTGACGGTGGAACAGGCGCTGGAAGTCGGATTAGAGCCGGGAGATATTTGGAAGGGGATCGTCGCACATAACCCCGGAATGCCGGCCAAATTTCGTTAATTCGCCACTATCCTTTCATTCTTAAACGCATCATTCTCAGACGCATCCGTCTCGCACGCGATGAGGTGAGATTGCACTAGGCAGTGAAGGTTGAGGTGAATTTGAAAAATATCCCCGGTGCTCACTTTCCGCGTCGATTATTTTTACAACGAACCATCGCGCTCGCGCCATTAATTGCAATCGTTTATTTCAGTACATCTGGTGGCGCCTACGGATTAGAAACTGCGATCTCCTCTTCCGGCCCAGGAATGACGTTAATTCTTTTATGTTTAATCCCTTTCCTTCTATCAATTCCGATGGCTTTAATGAGCGCCGAACTAGGCTCGGCAATACCGCTCGAGGGTGGCTATTACATGTGGGTCAAGATTGCACTCGGAAAATTTGCTGGATATATGGAGGCAGTTTTCAGTTGGATGGCTGCGTGGCTTGATACCGCGCTCTACCCAGTAATTTTTGTGGATTACTTATCGGTTTGGTTTCCAGGAATGGCTCGGGGAAAGCATGTTCTATTCTCGCTTTGGAATGGTGGCTTTCAAATAGATTTACATTGGTTTATTGCGCTTTGCATGATGGTGCCGATCGCAATTTTGAATTCTAAAGGGGCAAAATTTGTCGGAAAGTTTCTAATCTTCAATTTAGCTATTGTTTTGGTTCCAATTGTTGCGCTCATTGTGATGGCCCTTCCACATATATTTGGAAATCACAGCGCACATATTTTTACCCCACTCACCCTCGCACATCAAAGTATCTGGGGATCAGCTACAGCAGGAATTGGTCTGATGATCTGGAGTTATGTTGGTTACGACACTGCTTCGACGACAAGCGGTGAGATGCAGAATCCAACCAAGTCTTACCCGAAGGCCCTTTTATTTAATGTGCCATTCGTAATAATCGGATACCTACTGCCAATTATTGCTGGGCTAAGTTCGGGATTGCATGGCGGAAATTTTGCAGCTTGGCAGAATGGCGACTTTGCTAGCGCTGGCGGAATTTTGGGTGGTGGCTTACTTAAGAACGCTTTAATATTTGGCGCGCTATTTGGCCAAATTGGCCTTTTCTCTTCCTTCATGCTTTGTGTTTCGCGCTTACCTTTGGTACTTGCGGCCGATAATTATCTGCCGGGTGGAATTGCAAAAATAGATGCCAAAAGTGGTGCTCCTTCGCGCGCAATTTTTCTTAACTGTGGCATCTTCGCAACTTTTGCAGCCTTGAATTTTCAAACTTTGATTGATGCGGATGTGCTGCTCACGCTATTTGGACTTATGCTGGAATTTACGGCGCTAATCGTTCTTCGCAAGCGCTTCCCAAATATGAACAGGCCCTACAAAATACCGTTTGGTTGGTTTGGCGTAATTGGAGTTACAACGCCACCCGCGCTACTTACAGTCTGGATGCTCAAGGGCTCTTACACCGATGAGCCGATTGCATTTTGGATTGGCATCGGTCTATCGGTTATGGCCGCCCTGGCATATGTACTGATCCTTCGCTTTTATAAAAAGGATAAGCCGGATGCCGAGTTTGATACGGCTGGGATCGATTTCGGGTCAGGAATTTCAACCGCGGCCATTCTTTAGTCTCGTTAGAACCACTAAATTCCAGCCTCGGCGTGTTGGGGCTAAATTCGCCCTTCGAACAGATGTTCGGCTATTATTACGCCAACTGGTAAACGCCGGTTATACCCAACCTGAGCGGTTCCACACTTCCGCAGGGAGCTTGCTCCCGCCGTCGGTGGCCTTCCGTACCTTCAGGACCGAGATACGACGAACGATGAAAGGTTCAAAATGGCTAAAGAACAGCCCGACAAACTAACTGAGAAGCAATCCTCAGATCGCACAAAAGCCCTAGATAGCGCCCTTGCCCAAATCGAGCGTCAATTCGGTAAGGGATCAGTAATGAAGATGGGAGATCGTGGCCCACAAGTTATGGAAGTAATTCCAACTGGTTCGGTTGCGCTCGACATCGCACTTGGAATTGGTGGACTGCCACGCGGTCGCATCGTAGAAATTTATGGACCTGAATCCTCAGGTAAAACAACGGTTGCGCTTCACGCAATCGCAAATGCGCAACGTGCGGGCGGTATCGCAGCATTTATTGATGCCGAGCATGCGCTTGATCCAGAGTATGCCCGCAAACTCGGCGTAGATATTGATGCACTTCTTGTCTCCCAGCCAGATACGGGCGAACAAGCACTTGAAATTATGGATATGTTGGTTCGCTCCGGTGCTATTGATGTAATTGTTGTCGACTCAGTCGCCGCACTTACACCTCGCGCAGAAATTGAAGGCGAGATGGGTGACTCACATATGGGTCTTCAGGCTCGTTTGATGTCCCAGGCACTTCGCAAAATTACTGGCGCACTTCACCAATCAAACACCACAGCGATCTTCATCAATCAGCTCCGCGACAAGATCGGCGTATTTTTTGGGACTCCAGAAACCACAACCGGTGGAAAGGCGCTTAAGTTCTACGCCTCAATTCGCTTAGATATCCGTCGCATTGAAACTCTTAAAGATGGAAATGATGCGGTCGGAAACCGTACGCGCGTCAAGGTTGTCAAGAACAAGATGGCGCCGCCATTTAAGCAAGCTGAATTCGACATCATCTACGGCACTGGTATTTCACGTGAAGGATCACTTATCGATCTTGGCGTTGAAATCGGTATCGTAAAGAAGTCCGGAGCTTGGTTTACCTACGATGCTGATCAACTTGGCCAAGGTAAAGAAAATGCCCGTACCTTCTTGATTGATAATCCAGATCTCGCAAACGATATCGAGAAGAAGATCCGCGAACACTATGTTCCAGTAGTAGTGGACGCTGAACTTGTAGCAGCAATCGATGAAGCAACTTCTGAGGTTGATTTCTAAAGTTGCATAAATCCCAAGAAGTAGAGGCTGATCCCTACTCTTTCGCATTAACGAGTGCTTACCATGCACTTGCTCCGCGCGCTAAGAGTAGGGCTGAGCTTCATGCCCACTTAAAAAAGCGTGGCGTTGAAGATGAGATTGCCAGTTCAGTTTTAGATGAGCTGGAACTCCAAGGACTATTAAATGACTTGGAGTTTGCCCAGATTTGGTCAGAATCGCGCCAACGCCAGAAGAAGTTATCCAAGCGAGTGATTGCCCAAGAGTTGCGGGGCAAGGGTGTCAGTGCCGACATCATCGAAGAGACAATTGATTCAATTGATGATGAAGCCGAATACCAGATGGCTTTCCAACTTGCCGAGCGAAAGTATCGCTCATGCTCACATCTGGATCCCGAAGTTGTTTATCGAAGGGTTCATGGCTTGCTCTCTCGTAAGGGCTTTAGCCATTCAATTTCCGCGCGGATAATGCGCGAATTGCTCGCCTCTTAGCGCCGACTACGATTGGCGCATGAGCCAAGCAACCGCGACAAGAGATGAATCGCTAAACCAAGCGCGCTCATTTGTGGTTGAAACGTATGGCTGTCAAATGAACGTGCATGACACCGAGCGAATCGTTGGACTCTTACTTGAAGCGGGCTACGTTCAAAGTCTTGAAGGAAGCGAACCAGACCTAGTTGTCTTTAATACTTGTGCAGTACGCGAGAATGCAGATAACAAGTTGTATGGAAATCTTTCATTCCTAGCACCACGTAAGAAGAGTGATCCAAACTTCCAAATTGCAGTTGGTGGATGTATGGCCCAGAAAGACCAGGCAAATATTCAAAGGCGGGCACCTTATGTTGATGTTGTCTTCGGTACTCACAATATTGGCTCACTACCTATGCTCCTAGAGCGGGCGCGAATTGAAGAAGAATCTCAGATTGAAATCAAGGAATCACTCGAGCATTTCCCATCAACGCTGCCGGCCCGCCGCCACTCCGCATTTAGTGGTTGGGTCTCAGTATCAGTTGGTTGTAACAACACCTGCACATTTTGCATCGTGCCCTCACTTCGTGGAATTGAGAAAGATCGCCCAGCAGCCGATATTTTGAATGAAGTTAAAGCCTTGGTTGATCAAGGGGTAATTGAAATTACCTTACTTGGCCAGAATGTAAATGCGTATGGCGTGGAGTTTGGTGATAAAGGCGCCTTCGCCAAGTTACTACGCGAATGTGGCAAAGTTTCAGGTTTAGAGCGCGTGCGCTTTATGTCACCACACCCAAGAGACTTCACCGATGATGTAATTGAAGCGATGGCGCAAACACATAACGTTATGCCACACCTTCATATGCCCCTTCAATCTGGCTCTGATCGAATCTTGCAGGCAATGCGCCGTTCCTATCGCAGTGATCGCTATCTGGGAATTATCGAAAAAGTTAGAACTGCTATGCCTAAGGCCACGATCACAACGGACATAATTGTCGGATTCCCTGGCGAGAGTGATGCAGATTTTGCCCAGACTATGGATGTCATGAAGAGCGCCCAATTCCTTGCTGCCTATACCTTCCAGTATTCAAAACGCCCTGGTACACCTGCGGCCGAGATGGCCGATCAAATTTCCCCAGCAGTAATGAAGGAGCGCTATGACGCTTTGCATATATTGCAACAAGAAATTTCCCTTGGCGTAAATCAAGAGGTAGTCGGCAAACATATGGAAGTTCTTGTTGCCGATCATGAAGGAAGGCGTGATTCCGATCAAGATCGCATGAGCGGGCGCACTCCTGATTTCAGATTGACGCATTTCACAATTGACCCAGTCAATGCACCACGGCCTGGTGATGCGGTGACGGTAGAAATTACCAAAGCTTCGCCCAATTTCTTAATCGCGCAAGGATTACCAATTTCAGTTCGTAAAACAAAAGGTGGCGATGCAAGTGAGGCACGTAGCAAAGAATCCGGGCCACAACCACTCATGGTTGGTATGCCAACCTTGATGCAGCTCAAAGCGCGAAACTAACTGCAAGCAAATGCCCCGGTTAATTGTTATATGTGGTGCTACTGCAACTGGTAAGAGTGATCTGGCCGTAAGTATTGCTGCCGAGATTGGCGCCGAAATTGTCAATGCCGATTCGATGCAGCTTTATAACGGAATGGATATTGGAACTGCAAAGCTCGCCATGAGCGAACGCCAGGGAATTACCCATCACCTGCTCGATGTCGTTGAAGTGAAAACTGATGTGACCGTCGCTTGGTATCAGGAGTTGGCACGTGCAACAATTAACGATATCCATGCACGCGGCAAAGACGTCGTTGTTGTTGGCGGTACTGGTCTTTACATAAAAGCCATTTTGGATGATCTAAATTTTCCAGATACCGATCCCGTGATCCGAGCACAAATTACCGACGAGGCAGCGAAACTCGGTGGCGATGCCATGCACGAGCGTCTAACAAAACTCGATCCCGCAGCCGGTTTGGCAATTCCTAAAGAGAATGTCCGCAGAGTTATAAGAGCCTTGGAAGTTATTGCGATAACTGGTCAGCCGTTCACGGCAAATCTGCCGCGCAAAGATTCAACGAGATATCCAGACGCGCAGCAATTTGGTCTGGTTATGGAACGAAACTCTTTAAATGAGCGGATCGATCTCCGAGTCGAAAAGATGTGGCAACTCGGACTAGTCGATGAAGTAGAAGAGTTAATCAATAAGGGGCTACTTGAAGGCAGAACAGCACAGGCCGCACTGGGCTACGCCCAGATTATTCGGATGAAACATGGGGAGTGCACCGAGGCCGAGGCAAAGGAGGAGACTTCTAGAGCAACTCGGCAATATGCCCGCCGCCAAGAGACCTGGTTCTCCAAAGATGAACGCATCACTTGGGTGGCACCAAATAGCAATTTCGAACGCCTGGAAAAGGTCCTTCACGCTATTCTGAAATCATGATTGGTACCTATGGCCACGGGACAGAGAATGATTTCGTTCTCATCTACGACCCAGAAAATGCAATCGATTTTACGCCAGAACAAATTCAACGCATCTGCGATCGAGACTCTGGTGTTGGTAGTGACGGCCTAATTCGAATTGGCAAGAGCGATGGCAAATGGTTTATGGATTATCGCAATCGAGATGGTTCAACCGCTGAGATGTGCGGAAATGGCATTCGAGTGATGGCACGCTATCTAGTTGAACGTGGCCACCAAGGGGCTGGCATATTTCCAATTAACACGAGAGATGGAATGAAGTATTTAGCAGTCCCAGAGGTCGAAGATATCTCGGTCAATATGGGAAAAGTTAGTGAACTATTTGGTGCAATTACTGCAACCACAAATGGTAAAAGTTGGAGTGGCTACAACATTAGCGTGGGCAATCCACATGCAGTTGTGTTTATCGAAGATATGACCCAAGTTGGCGATTTAGCGCACGCGCCCGTTGTCACCCCGGAAGATGAGTATCCAGATGGTGTAAACGTCGAGTTCGTACAAATACTTGAAAATGGTGAACTAAATATGCGGGTTCACGAACGTGGCGTTGGTGAGACCCGTTCTTGTGGAACTGGAACATGCGCAGTTGCACTTGCCGCAACTTTGCACGCCGGTAAGTCGCTGCCTTCAAAATGGATTATCAATCCACCAGGTGGTCGACTAACCGTAGAAATAGATGGACACAGCAATGCAACGCTTACTGGCCCTGCGGTCTTAATCGCGGATCATGAGTTGAGTCAATACTTGTGATTGATTTCTTATGAGTGAAATTGATATTGATGCACTGCTAAAAGAATCTGCCCAAGCCGCTGCTGATTTTGATGCCGCTGAAACTAGGCAAGAAGATTGGGAGAGCAATCAGGCTGATCTCCAAGACCGTCAGGCGCTACGTCGAGTTGCTGGACTCTCTACCGAGTTAGAAGATGTTTCTGATGCTGAGTATCGCCAACTCCGTCTGGAAAAAGTTGTGCTCGTAGGAGTTTGGACGGAAGGAACAATGCAAGATGCGGAGAACTCCTTAAAGGAACTTTCGGCACTTGCCGAGACCGCGGGCTCACAAGTCTTAGATGGTCTAATCCAGCGTAGAGATCGACCGGACCCAGCAACATTTATTGGTTCGGGCAAAGTTGCTGAACTTAAGCAATCAGTTATCGCAACTGGTGCAGATACCGTCGTATTTGATGGCGAGTTGTCACCGGCACAACTTCGAAACCTAGAGTCCAAAGTGAAGGTAAAGGTCATTGATCGCACCGCGCTAATTTTGGATATTTTCGCGCAGCACGCAAAGAGTCGTGAAGGTAAAGCGCAAGTAGAACTTGCCCAGATGACTTACCTGCTCCCAAGACTTCGTGGTTGGGGTGATTCACTTTCCCGCCAAGCTGGTGGAATTGGTGGTCGCGGCCCGGGTGAAACAAAGATTGAAACTGACCGTCGCCGTATTAACGACAAGATGGCGAAATTACGTCGCGAAATAAAAGAGATGAAGACCTCTCGAGATACCAAGCGTGCCGAACGCCGCCGAAATAACATTCCATCCGTTGCGATTGCTGGCTATACAAATGCCGGTAAATCCTCGTTGATGAATCGGCTGACAAATGCAGGAGTATTAGTTGAGAATGCGCTTTTTGCTACCTTGGATCCAACTGTTCGCAAATCCACAACAGTGGATGGTCGTATTTTTACGCTCTCCGACACCGTGGGATTTGTTCGACATCTGCCCCACCAACTTGTTGAGGCTTTTAAGTCGACACTAGAAGAAGTGTCCGAATCAGATTTGATAGTCCACGTAGTAGATGGCTCACATCCAGATCCACTTGAACAGATTCGAGCTGTCCGCGAAGTGATAAATGAAATTGGTGGGGGAGACATCCTAGAAATTATTGCGATTAACAAAGCAGATATCACACCACCAGAGACCCTAATGAAATTGCTTCGCCTTGAGCCAAATAGTTTTGCGTTCTCGGCCCGTACCGGCTTTGGAATTGACACCCTTGTAAAAGCAATTGAAACGGCGCTGCCTCGGCCAAGAGTAGAAATCAATACCGTAATTCCATTTAGTAGAGGTGATTTAGTCTCTGCCATTCATGAACGCGGTGAAATTTTCTCCGAGGATTATCTGCCTGAAGGCACCGCAATTCACGCCATGGTTGATGGCGCTATTGCACAAGCAATCTCTAACCTAAAGTAGTCCCGTGGAAGAGCTAGATCAATTAACAAGTTTTGCCGCTGCAATTTCAGCTGGCGGGATCATCGTTGTCCCATTGGAACATAGCTACGCCTACGCATGTGATGCCTTTAATCAGAGCGCTGTTGCCAGAATGCATGAGCTTCGCGGCGCAGCCATAGGCACTGCAGCCCAAGTCTTAATAGCAAGTATTGATACCTTGGCAGGTGTGGCGCATTTTGTTCCAGATGATATGAAGTTATTAGCCCAGCGTTTTTGGCCAGGGGAATTGACCTTGCAAGTTGCACCAAATATTTTTCTTAATTGGGATCTTGGTGATGCTGGCGCACTTGGCGAATTTGCAGTCCGAGTTCCTAATTCAGATTTTATTTTGGCGCTCTTAGCCAAGACCGGTCCGCTTGCGATCGCCTCGCTAGCCAGAGCTGGCGAACCTGCACTGCGCGAACTTCCCGCCACGCTAGGGCCTGCGGTCTCACAAATTTTTGATGCTGGAGTTCTACCGATCGGGGAGCCCAGTAGTGTTGTTCGGATGCGCGTAATAGGTTCGGACGCTGGCCTAGAAGTCCTACGTGTTGGAGCCATCACACTTCGCGAGCTTCGGGAAGTTCTTCCTGAAATTAGCGAGGCGACGCTCTAGGCTAGCCGTATGAGCGAAACTTTTTACGGCCCAGATTTCCAAGCCCTAACGGCACAAGACCCAGATATCGCAGCGGTCTTGCTGAGCGAGTTAAAACGCCAACAGTCAAACCTTCAGCTCATCGCCAGTGAAAATTTCACCTCACCAGCGGTTCTAGCAACGATGGGCTCAACACTTTCAAATAAGTATGCCGAGGGTTATCCAGGTAAGCGTTATTACGGCGGCTGTGAAGAGGTTGACAAAGTCGAAACAATTGGAATTGAACGTGCCAAATCTTTATTTGGTGCTGAGCACGCGAACTTACAACCGCACTCTGGCGCAAGTGCAAATGTTTCGGTCTATCAGGCCTTCACCCAACCAGGAGATACTGTGCTTGCCATGTCACTTCCTCATGGCGGACATCTAACACACGGGTCAAAAGTTAATTTTTCTGGAAAGTGGTTCAACGTTGTTTCATACGGTGTTCGCCAAGATAATGAACTAATTGATTATGACGAGCTTCGCGATTTAGCAATCGCGAATAAACCTAAAATGATTTGCAGTGGTGCTACTGCATATCCGAGCCTGATCGATTTTGCCAAGGTCCGTGAGATCTGTGATGAAGTGGGCGCGATTATGTGGGTTGATGCCGCACACTTCATTGGTCTGGTGGCTGGAAAAGCAATCCCATCGCCCGTTCCTTATGCTGATGTCGTTTCATTTACTACCCACAAGGTTCTTCGCGGGCCACGTGGCGGGATGATTCTCTCCAAAGCAGAACACGCCGCGGCAATTGATAAATCAGTCTTTCCAGGTATGCAGGGCGGGCCAATCATGAGTGCGGTTGCCGGCAAAGCCGTCGCCCTAAAAGAGGCAGCGACACCTGAGTATCAGCAATACGCAAAAGATGTCATCGCAAATTGCCAAGAGCTCGCCGCAGGACTTGTTGATGAGGGAATGCGCGCCGTATCAGGTGGTACTGAGACCCATCTTGCACTGATCGATATTCGCGCGAGTGGGGTAAACGGCAAAGTTGCTGACGAACGTTGTGGCGCAGCAGGAATTGTTCTAAATAAGAATTCCATTCCATACGATCCAGAGAAGCCTGCGGTCACAAGCGGCATTCGAGTTGGTACAGCAGCAACGACAACTCAGGGGATGGGTAAGCCGGAAATGCGTGAGATCGCATCACTGATTGCACGTGCAATAAAGGATGGTGGCGATAGCGCTCAGGCAGATGCAATTCGAAGTGAGATTCACACGCTCACTGCCAAATTCCCTATTTATGCTAGATAATTAACACGTGCGCGAGTACCTATTAACGATTGCTCTAGCGGCGACTTTTTGTTTTCTCATAACGCCATTTATTAAAGAACTCGCGATGAACTCTGGCGCATTTATGCAATTGCGCTCGCGCGATGTGCACACCTCAGTCACGCCACGTTGGGGCGGGCTATCGATGTGGCTGGCGATGTGCTTGACCTTCCTTGTCGTAAACCATTTACCTTTGGTTGGAAAATCTTTTGGCCGGGAGACAACAGGCATCTTTCTCGCCGGTACATTCATTATGGTTCTGGGTGCGCTCGATGATATTTATGACTTAGATTCCGTTACGAAATTTGCTGGACAGGCTCTTGCTGGCGGCATTCTTTTACTCCATGGTGTGCAGATACTTTGGCTTCCAATAAATGGAATTTATGTCCTACCAGCGAATATCGGGCAATTGCTGACAATATTTTTTGTTATGGTCGTAATTAATGCCGTGAACTTTGTAGATGGCTTGGATGGCCTAGCAACTGGAATTGTTGCAATTTGCGCCGGCGCGTTCTTTGGCTTCTCATACTTACTGGCTGTCGTAAATGGGTTCAACCGCGCGGGTGCACCTTCGCTAATAACTGCCGTTGTAATCGGAATTTGTATTGGATTCTTGCCTCACAATTACCACCCGGCACGAATCTTCATGGGGGACTCGGGCGCGATGTTTCTGGGACTACTCCTATCGGCTGCGGCAATTACATTGACTGGCCAAGTTGACGCAAATGCCATTACAAATCAGCGTTCAAGCTCGACGCTATTGCCATTACTTCTGCCGTTCACGGTTCTTGCGATCCCACTACTTGATTTAGGAATGGCGATTGTTAGAAGAGTTAGGGCAGGTCGTTCACCATTCGCAGCAGATAGCGAGCACTTGCATCATCGGCTTTTAGTTATGGGTAACTCACATCGACGCACGACTGCAATTCTCTATTCCTGGACTGCAATGTTTGCCATTCCAACGGTGGTTGCGGCATTTGAGCCACTTTGGGTCGCAGTGCTTGTTGGGATAGTTATATTTGGTTTCTCCGTCTGGTTACTCAAAGAATCTTGGGGAAATAGGCATAGCTCGCCAAAAAAAGTAGAATTAAAGGTATGAGCAAGGCAAGTAATCAGGTCACTAATCAGGTCAGCAATCAGGCAAGTGAAGAGGCGATGTGGCGCGGTGCGCTGATCCCATCTGCCAGCGTTGCAATTCTTGCCCTAATTTTTTCTACCTTGCTTCGACACAAAGCTGGTTTGCTCGGAGCTCTACTCGCTTCCATTACGGTAATTTTATTTTTCTCGGTTCACCTGGCAATCGCTAAGTTAAGTCGCAATCTTGATCCGATGGCAACGATGGCCCTTGCCATGTTCTCCTACTTTGCCAAAGTAATTCTCATGGGAGCTTTTTTACTTATAATTACCAAAACCACAAATCCAGCAACCGTCGATCGGCCAAGTTTTGCGGCAAGTGCACTTGCAATTACGGCAGCCTGGCTCGGTGGCGAGATTCGTGCCTTCCTAAAGTTGCGTATCACCCTGCCTTTGCCCCAAACTGGGGCCAGCGCAGTAACTCGAACTCAAAAAAATTAAAGGGGTCTGAAAATGGCTGGAAACGAAGAGGGCGCACTTTGGTCGATCTTTGGCTATCTGATTTCCGGCTTGGTCATCTGGGGCGGCATTGGCTGGGCTCTGGACCATTGGCTACACCAACACTTCTTCCTGCTCGGCGGGCTCTTATTGGGCGCTGGCGCCTCGCTCTACCTAGTCTGGCTTCGATTCGGGCGTAATTAATACCGACACCTTAGCTAAGGGCAATTAGGGTAAGAAAAGCCACACCGATTGGGTTTTGGTTTTCCCCCGCCTGCTAATAGTGTTCCACCGTCTTCCCAAAGATTTCACAGAACGTCATGCAGGGAATAGGAGCGTTTGTGCCAGGGTTTAGGTTGGAAGCCGGTGTTGGCTATGTCCCACCGAGCACGAGCGACTTCAACCTCCCACCAATTTTTGGCAACAGCGCATACGCAACAAAACCAGTCCTGGAAGTTTTATTTTCGGTAGTTCTAATCTCAGTCTTTTTTATTATGACTTCACGCAAAGCCGCGGTAGTTCCAAGCCGCCTGCAGTTTGCTGGTGAATCTATTTATGCCTTCGTAAGAAATGATCTGGGCGAGGAGATTATTGGCCACGAATTTATGCGCTTCGTGCCATTTTTATTCACGCTCTTCACTTTTATTCTTACTAACAATATTTTTGGAATTATTCCGTTCTTGCAATTCCCGGCGATGTCGCATGTCTCCTTCCCTTATGTATTGGCAATCTTCTCTTTCATCTGTTTCCACTGGGTGGGAATTAAGAAGCAGGGGCTTGGCAAATATCTAAAAGGCATTGCATTCATGCCAGGCGTACCGAAGTTTGTTTATATTTTACTAACACCAATCGAAGTCGCAACCTTCTTCTTGGTTCGCCCAGTAACTCTCTCACTGCGTCTATTCGCAAATATGTTCGCTGGCCACTTACTTCTACTCGTGTTCATTATGGGTGGTGACCACCTAATCCGTGGCGTTATAGGTTTGAAGATCATTGCACCATTTGCATTCGCATTTGGTATTGGAATGACCTTCTTTGAGTTCATGGTGCAGTGCCTACAGGCCTACATCTTTACTCTATTAACAGCTTTGTTCATCGCCGGAGCATTGGCAGATGAGCACTAAAACTAATTAGCCACCGCTAGTTAGTACTAACTACAGAAAGGCAACACAATGAAAGGCACACTCAACCTGGTCGGTTATGGCCTATCAGCAATCGGACCTGCAATTGCTACCGGAATGATCTTCGCCGCATACATCAGCGGTGTCGCACGTCAGCCAGAAGCTCGCAGCGTTCTACAACCAATCGCTTTCCTTGGCTTCGCACTTGCTGAAGCTTTGGCGCTCTTTGGTCTAGTTCTAGCTTTCGTTCTCTAATCATGAGCTTGCGAACAACAGTTGCGGAGGCAGCGGCTAATCCGCTGATTCCACATACAGCTGAACTTATAGTTGGCGCGATTGCATTCTCGCTGCTCTTCTTGGTTCTTCGTTCACGTGTTGTGCCAATGTTTGAAAAAGCATTTGCCGCGCGCACCGAAGCAATTCAAGGCGGCATGGAGAAAGCAGAGCGGGCCCAACGCGAGGCTGAAGTTGCTTTGCAACAGTACACAGCTCAGTTAAGTGAAGCTCGTGGTGAAGCCCAGAGGATTCGTGAAGAAGCACGTGTACAAGGTGCAGCAATCATCGAAGATCTACGGGGCAAGGCGCAAGAAGAAGCTGCTCGTATTACCGCAGCAGCTGCTTCATCAATTGAAGCTGAACGCCAGCAAGCAATCGCATCACTTCGCAATGAAGTGGGCACACTTGCCACACAACTCGCCTCAAAAATTGTCGGAGAAGCTCTTGATGACCAGGTTCGTCAATCTCGCATTGTCGATCGCTTCTTGGAAGATTTGGAGAAGAGTAAGTAATGATCGTATTAGGTGGAAGCAGTCGCCAATCTTTGGTGGCCCTTCGCGGTTCATTGGATAGCAAGCTCAACGGAGCTTCTGCCAGCGATTGCTCCGCCATTTCTAGCGATCTCTTCAAAGTTCTAGATGCTCTTGATTCATCAGTCGGATTACGTCGGGCGCTCACAGATCCAGCTCGTGATGCTTCGTCAAAATCTGCACTTATTGCTGATTTATTTGGCAAGTCAATCGGCGCAGCTGCCTTGGCGCTAGTCGGCAACGCAGTTGCTCTTCGCTGGTCCAGTTCAGTCGAATTCGCCGATGCAGTTGAACAAATTGCAGTTGAAGCCCAAGCTGCCGCTGCGAATGTCTCAAATGAATTAGATCAGATGCAACGTGAAATCTTTACATTCTCACAGTTGCTTGTTGAGAACCCAGAACTTCGTCAGGCGCTTAATACAACTGCAGATTCGATGGCGCACAAACAAGCGCTTCTCAAAGATATTTTTGGTTCAAAGTTTTCCGCCGGCTCTTCAAGCTTGCTTAATCAAACAGTTTCCACGCGCCGAAGCCGCAATATTGAACGAACCGTTGTTGCGTATTCCCATGCGGTAACTGCTCGTCGAAATCGTGTTAATGCTCATGTTCGAACCAGCATTGCATTGACCGAGGCGCAGACGAAGAAGCTTGTTGATTCGCTCACAAAGCAGATTGGCCAGAGTGTTCATTTAAATATTGAAATCGATCCAACCGTAATTGGCGGGATCGCTATTCGATTTGGTGACGAAGTAATCGATGGAACCATCTCCAATCGCCTTGCAGAGGCGAGCCGGGTGTTGGTTTCGTAAGTTAAAACAGGTTTCAGGACTCATAAAACGTGAGCCTGAATTAGTTGAAGGAGAGAAAGATGGCGGAACTCACGATCCGGCCCGAAGATATTCGCGATGCGCTGACAAAGCACGTTGCTTCTTATAATCCGGGAGCCGCAGCACGCGATGAGATCGGCACTGTTACTGAAGCTGGCGATGGCATCGCCCGGGTTGAAGGCTTGCCTTCAACAATGACCAACGAACTCTTGAAGTTCGAAAATGGAACTTTGGGACTTGCCCTAAACCTCGATGTGCGCGAAATCGGCGTTGTTATTCTCGGTGAGTTCACGGGAATTGAAGAAGGAACTTCCGTAAGTCGTACTGGCGAGATTCTCTCCGTGCCAGTCGGTGACGGATTCCTTGGTCGCGTTGTTGATGCACTTGGTCGCCCAATTGATGGCAAGGGTGACATTAAAGCGGAAGCACAACGTGCCCTTGAACTACAGGCACCATCAGTAGTACAGCGCCAACCAGTTAAGGAACCAATGCAGACTGGTATTAAGGCGATCGATGCAATGACAGCTATTGGCCGCGGACAGCGTCAGCTGATTATTGGTGACCGTCAGACTGGTAAGACCGCAATTGCAATCGACACCATCATCAACCAGAAAGAAAACTGGAAGAGTGGAGATCCCAAGAAGCAAGTTAAATGTATTTATGTTGCTATTGGCCAGAAGGGTTCAACGATTGCATCTGTTAAAGGCGCACTTGAAGAAGCCGGCGCAATGGAATACACGACAATCGTTGCATCACCTGCCTCAGATCCAGCAGGCTTCAAATATCTAGCTCCTTACACCGGTTCTGCAATTGGTCAGCACTGGATGTACAAGGGCGAGCACGTACTAATTATTTTTGATGATCTATCAAAGCAAGCCGAGGCGTATCGTTCAGTCTCACTATTGCTTCGACGCCCACCGGGTCGCGAGGCTTATCCAGGCGACGTTTTCTACTTACACTCACGTCTTCTAGAACGCTGTGCCAAGTTATCTGATGAATTAGGTGGCGGTTCAATGACCGGTCTACCAATCATCGAAACTAAGGGAAATGACGTTTCCGCATTCATTCCGACCAACGTAATTTCTATTACCGACGGTCAATGCTTCCTCGAAACAGATCTTTTCAACGCCGGTGTTCGTCCAGCGATCAACGTAGGTATCTCGGTATCGCGCGTTGGTGGTTCGGCACAGACAAAAGCAATCAAGAAGATTGCCGGACGTTTGCGTCTTGACTTGGCTCAGTACCGCGAGCTTGAAGCATTTGCTGCATTTGGTTCAGATCTAGATGCCGCATCAAAGGCGCAACTAGAGCGCGGTGCGCGCATGGTTGAACTCTTGAAGCAAGGTCAGTACTCACCTTATTCAGTCGAGCGTATGGCTGCATCAATCTGGGCCGGAACAACTGGAAATATGGATTCAATCCCAGTTGCGGATATTCGCCGTTTTGAAACCGAGTTCCTTGATTTCATTGGCCGCGAGCGTCCAAAGATTTTCGAAGTAATCTCAGCTACTCGTGAGCTAACAGATGACACTGTTGCATCACTACAAGAAGCAATTGATACCTTCAAAACTCAATTCACAGTTACGGGTGCTAAGTAACTCATGGGTGCCCAACTTCGTATTTATCGCCGACGGATGCGCTCCGTTAAAGCGACCAAGAAGATCACGAGAGCGATGGAGTTAATCTCTGCCTCACGTATCCTCAAGGCGCAGCAACGCGTAGCAGCATCCTCGCCTTATTCCACGGAGTTAACTCGTGCGGTAACTGCAGTCGCAACTTTCTCAAGCACTAACCACCCTCTAACAACCCCATCTGATAGCCCAAGGCGTGCTGCTGTACTTGTTATCACTGCAGATCGCGGTATGGCCGGTGCTTATTCAAATGCTGCTATCAAAGAGGGCGACCTTCTTACACTCCGTCTTCGCGATCG
>Ga0209499_1000491_pt1 | contig 29011 bp, 14 predicted proteins | sample C_130208_EF_Meta_FD_187306 | JGI IMG/M metagenome (GOLD analysis project Ga0209499, IMG submission 187306) | Freshwater microbial communities from Lake Croche, Canada to study carbon cycling - C_130208_EF_MetaG (SPAdes) (version 2) | ecosystem: Environmental > Aquatic > Freshwater > Lake... | reverse complement strand
TCATTTTTGGTAGTAATAATATAAATGTTAGAGATGGTAGTGGTAATATAATAAAAATTAATCGTACTTCTATTGATACTTCGGCTAATATTATATTACGTAATGCTAATTCACAAATTACTGTGGCTTCTGGAGAAATGAATATTGTAGATATAAATAACAATAAATTTGTTGGTTTTGATGGCGTATCTAGTACATTTAAAATATATCAACCTATTGTATTAACTCAAACTAATCCAAGTATTAAATTTTCAGATATAAGTAATAGTAAGTTTAGTATTCAAAACTCAACATCAACAACTTATTTAGAGTTTGGATTTACTAATGTGTCTAATGTTCCTACTCGAATGATTGACGCGAAACAACTATTAACTCTTGCTAATAATTTATCCTTTTCAAATAATACTTTATTAATTAAAGATAGTGATGGAACAAATTATATGTCTTTTGATAAAGCAACTAAGAAAATTTCTTTAGTAACAAACACAGATATAGCTGGAAATTTAACTTTACAAAATCTAGTTGCAAATGATGTCTCTGCTAATCCAATTTTAACCTATAATATATTTGCTCAAAATATTAATAGTTTTGAAAAGAAATATTTAGCGAGAACACGTATTTTAAATGGAACAGGAGTAATACAATATTATTTCAAAAATGTAATTGAAAATATAGGTGAACAAATTACTTTCATAGGTAAAATTGTATCTAGAGATTCATCTAATAATAGCGCCAGTTTTACTTTTGATGGTTATACAAAATATATAAGTCCAAGTAATATAAATAATTTAGAATTTGGATTAAATGTTTTACATTCAGCAAATATTAATTGGACTATAAATTCATTTTATATTAATAGTAAAGATCTAGTAATGGAAGTAAAAAGTAGTCAAAATTCTACAACAAACTGGGTTGTTTCTGTAGAAAGTATATCAGTATAAATAATGAGTCTATATATTTATATTTTATAATATAAATATAATGTCGTACAATAAAAATTTAATTACTCAAATTAAAAATAATGTAATAAATATAAATGATTCTTCTAGTAATTTTATTATAAGAAGTACTGCTACAGATTTTTTAAAAATTGACATTTCTAATAATATAATTAAATGGGGTGCACCCGTTAATGTAAATAAAATAGTTTTTGATACTCAATTATTAATAGCTGATTCATCAGGAAATAATTTTATGAAATTTGATAAAGGAAATAATATAATTAATTTTTACAAACCAACTGATATATCTGCTGGAGGTGGAGGTGGTGGTAGTTCATCTACTTTAACAGAGAATTTCACAGTCGCAGGAGGTTCAGGAACAAATCAACTTGCATACTCTTACGATGGTATAAAATGGAATGTATCCGATTCAGGAAACTCAATATTTACAACTAGTTGTAGGGTAGTCGCCTGGAATGGATCAACATGGCTTGCTGGTGGTAGCGGAACAAATCAACTAGCATATTCATCCGACGGTATTATCTGGAAAGCCTCAGAATCAGGAAACTCTATATTCACTACAGCTTGTTATGCAGTAGCTTGGAATGGGTCATTATGGGTTGCTGGAGGTGAAGGAGGGAATCAAGTTGCATATTCGTCTGATGGCATAACATGGACTGGTTCCACAACAGGAAATTCTATATTTACTACATTTTGTTATGTAGTAGCTTGGAATGGATCTTTATGGGTAGCAGGAGGAACTGGAACAAATCAACTAGCATATTCTACCGACGGCATAGTATGGACTGCATCAATATCAGGAAACTCGTTACTTAATAATATTTGTAACACAATAGCCTGGAACGGATTATTATGGGTTGCTGGAGGTGGTAATACGTCAACACTTGTATATTCTTATGATGGTGTTACTTGGAATTCATCAACATCAGGAACTGGTATTTTATCTAATCGTTGTTATTCAGTAGGATGGAATGGATCACTATGGGTCGCAGGAGGCGATGGAGCAAATTCACTTGCGTATTCATACGATGGTATTATATGGACTGCTTCTACATCGGGAAACTCTATACTAACTAATTGTTATACAGTAACATGGAATGGATCACTATGGATTGCTGGAGGACCAAAAGGAACAAATTGTCTAGCATATTCATCAGATGGTATTACTTGGAGTATCTCAACATCAGGAAACTCTATATATAATTTTTGTTATACGGTAGCATCCAGACGTGTTCTTCCATATGTCGGTACCACAATTGTACCAACAGGTTCACTCATATTATATGGTACAGGACCCCCAGGAACAATTGGGAAGAAAAATGATACATATATTGATACATCAGGGGGTGATGTCTATAGTAAAACTTCCACTATTACCATGAGTCAAACAAGTGCACCATCATCTACAAACTGGAACTCAATAAGTTCATCTAACGATGGAACAATATTAGTAGCAACAGAAAGACCTGGTAATATATGGATAAGTATTGATTCAGGTATTACTTGGTCTTCCTCAAATAATGCGCCATCAAATGGTTGGTCTATGGCTATTTGTTCAGCTGATGGTGTAAATATGGTAGCAGTAAGCGATGGTTTTTCTGTATCTAATGCTGGTACATGGACAAGTTCTGATTCAGGTATTACATGGACAAAACAAAATTCTCAACCTTTAGTATATATTGCTGGAACTGCTGATCTTACTCAATTAATAGGTACAAATTGTATATTTATATACAAAAGTACTAATTCAGGAACTTCTTGGAGCCAATTTCCAATTGGAAATGCTGAATGGGGAATGATTACATCTTCAGCCGATGGGTCTCATTTAGCTTTTATAGGTTATTATAGACCAGCTATAATTACAAGTTCTGATTATGGTAATACATTATCAAATCCTGATCCTGATTCAAGATTTCCTACTAGTAATGGATTAGCATCATCTTCCAATGGATTACGTCTAGCCACTACCGTACCTAATATAGGCATTTATACAAGCAGTGACAATGGTGAAACATGGATACTAACCAGTGCACCTACGTTAAATTGGAAAACAATAGCATCTTCATCAGATGGTTCTATATTAGTAGCAGCAGTATTCGGTGGTAGTATTTGGATAAGTTACAATTTTGGATTAACTTGGTCCGATCTTAATACACAAAATTCAAACTGGCAATATATTTCATGTTCATCTGATGGGTCAAAAGTAGTTGCTGTAGTTCTAGGAGGTGGTATTTGGAAATCAGAATTATGGAAATTAGAACTAAATATTATTGGACCTACAGGCCCTGGTTCTAACATTATAAGTGATAATTTCATGGTTGCTGGTGGTCAAGGAACCAATACTTTAGCTTATTCATACGATGGTTTAAATTGGTTGGCATCTGCTAATGGAAATTCTATTTTTACAACTGCTTGCACTGCACTAGCATGGAATGGACAAATTTGGATTGCAGGCGGATTAGGAACAAATCAACTTGCTTATTCATCAGATGGTATTAATTGGACAGAATCTTCTTCGGGAAATTCAGTTTTTAGTTCTCAATGTTATACAATAGCATGGAATGGTTCATTATGGGTTGCGGGTGGAGAAGGAACAAATCAACTGGCCTATTCATACGATGGTATAACATGGAATATATCAATATCGGGAAATACCATTTTTACAAGTGTGTGTAATACAATCGCATGGAATGGGTTAATATGGGTCGCAGGAGGTGTTGGTGATAATCGATTAGCCTATTCCTCAGATGGTATAAACTGGACAGCATCCACTTCAGGAAATTCTATATTTACTGTGCAATGTAATACTGTAGCTTGGAATGGGTCTCTATGGGTCTCAGGGGGGGCTAATGGGTCAGATCAATTAGCCTATTCTTCAGATGGTATAACATGGACTGCATCTATATCTGGAAATTCTATTTTAACAGTATCTTGTAATACAGTCGGATGGAATGGCTCTATTTGGGTTGCAGGTGGAGGTCAAGGTTTAAATAAAGTAGCTTATTCATACGATGGAATTAACTGGACATTATCATCATCTGGAACAGCAATTTTTTCAACTTTAAGCTTGACCGTGTCATGGAATGGTTCTATATGGAACTTGGGTGGCAATGGAACAAATCAACTTGCTCATTCAGTAGACGGTATTAATTGGGTAGCATCTACCTCGGGAAATAATATTATTACATATGCATGTGGTGCTATAGCATCTCGAAGTGTTCTTCCCTACATTGGTACTAAGTCAGGTTCGCTCATATTATATGGTGCAGGACCCCCAGGAATAATTGGGAAGAAAAATGATACATATATTGATACATTAGGAGGTGATGTGTATAATAAAACTTCTACTATTGCCATGAATGAAACAAGCGCCCCATCAGAAGATTGGATTTCTATGGCATCTTCTGCGGATGGAACAAAACTTATAGCTGCTATATTATATAAAGGTATTTGGAGAAGTGTAGATTCAGGTTCTACTTGGACACAAACAAGTGCTCCAACAAGTGATTGGGTTTTTGTTGCGTCTTCAGCTGATGGAACAACACTTTTTGCTATAGCAGGTTATAGATTTATTTATAAAAGTTCTAATTCTGGTCTTACTTGGATTCAAACAACTGAGCTACCAACTAGTTGCTATGCTTTAGCCTGTTCTACCGATGGAACAAAAGTTGTAGCTGTTATATATAATGGCGGCGGTATTTATACAAGTACAGATTCTGGAGCAAATTGGTCTTCTTCAAATAATGCTCCAACAGCTAATTGGAAGTCAGTAGCATCTTCTACAAATGGTGAAAAATTAGTTGCTGTCATAGAATATGGTTTAATTTATACAAGTACTGATTCAGGTTCTACTTGGATACAGACTAGCGCTCCTTCGGGATATTGGTTTTCAGTAGCATCTTCTGCAGATGGTGTAAAACTTGTGGCTGTTACATATAGTTTCGGTAGAATTTTTACAAGTTCTGATTCTGGTTCTAATTGGACTCAAACCAGTGCTCCAGCAGCTAATTGGTATTCAGTAACCTCTTCATCAGATGGAACAATACTTATGGCTATTATAAATGGTGGTGGTATTTATAAAAGTTCTAATTCTGGTTCAACTTGGACTCAAATAGATGCTCCATCAGCTAACTGGAGGTGTATTGCCTCTTCTTCAGATGGAAATAAAAATGTGGCTGGTATAAGTAACGGTGGTATTTGGCAATCAGGATTATGGAAATTTGAACTAAATATCATAGGTCCAACAGGTCCTACAGGTCCTACGGGTCCTACAGGTCCTACGGGTACAACAGGTTCTACGGGTCCTACGGGTCCTACGGGAGCGCGTGGTATTGGTAAAGAATTTTCAGTAGCGACAGGAGTGGGTACAAACCGATTGGCAATAAGTTATGATGGAATTACATGGACACCAACAGCAAACGGAAATAGTGTATTTACAGCTTGTTATCAGGTAGCTTGGAATGGAATCGTATATGTCGCACTTGGTATTGATTCTGATACTAATGGTGTAGTTGCGTATAGTTCAAATGGAACCAATTGGACTAAATCAACATCAGGGTCATCATTTCTACCAGGTAGTAATGCAGTTTATGTTGGTGCTATAGCATGGAATGGAAATAAGTGGATTCTTGGAACAAACGGTTCACCATATGCCACATTTATATACAGTTATGATGGTATAACATGGGCTAATGTCCCATTTTCATCACCAGGTATTTCACATGTGCCTGCAGATTATGTGAATTCTATTGCCTTTAATGGTTCACGATGGGTATGCTCCGCAGCACAATACATTATTTATAGTGATGATGGTGATACATGGTATAATGGTGATAATTCAACCTTTAGCGGTGGCGGATTGATCTCTATAGCATGTAATGGCTCCATTTGGGTAGGCGCTGGATTTAATAATTATAGTTTCACAAATCTCATATTTACAAGCACAGATGGAATAACCTGGACAACTAATTCGAGTTCAATTACAGCATTTAGAAATGGAAATGGTTCAGCAGGAGGTGCTGCACGTTGTATTCAATGGAATGGAAAAATGTGGGTAGCAGGATGTTCAGGAACAGGTTACTCGAATTTAAATTTTATGATTTACAGTTATGACGGGTTTATATGGTATGGTGCAACAAATGGAGGGCGTATTACTGGAAACACAGGTTTTATAGTAGGAGGGTCTGATGATCAAGTTTGGACTATAACTTGGAATGGTCTTCTATGGATAACAGGTGTAGCTCTGTTAGGTGGTGGCACCAATACATTTGGTTATAGTCAAGATGGTATAACTTGGTTTAGTTCTGCATCTGGAACTAGTACGATTACATACAGAGTCTATTCAATTGTGGGGAGGATTGTTTTACCTATTACTTTTACTAGTGCAACTGGGCCAACAGGCCCTACTGGTCCAACTGGCACTACTGGAGCCACAGGTTCCACTGGGGCAACTGGTCTAACAGGTGTCACTGGGGCTACTGGGGCTACTGGTGCAACTGGGGCTACTGGTGCAACTGGGCCAACAGGCCCTACGGGTCCAATTGGCACTACTGGAGCCACAGGTTCCACTGGGGCAACTGGTCTAACAGGTGTCACTGGGGCTACTGGAGCTACTGGTGCAACTGGGGCTACTGGTGCAAGTGGGCCAACAGGCCCTACGGGTCCAATTGGCACTACTGGAGCCACAGGTTCCACTGGGGCAACTGGTCTAACAGGTGTCACTGGGGCTACTGGGGCTACTGGTCCAACAGGTCCTGGTTCTAACATTATAAGTGATAATTTCACAGTTGCAATTGATCTTACGGGAAATCTAGCATATTCATATGACGGAACAAGTTGGACTGCCTCAACTAGTACACCTTTAAATTCTATAGGTTGTGGAGTAGCATGGAATGGTAGTTATTGGATTGCAGTAGGAGATAATAGTGCCAGTACTCGTACTATGGCAACTAGTTCAGATGGTATTAATTGGACACCAATTATAAGTAATCCTTTTGATGATGGTGGTGGTAATCCACAGGCAAATGGGATTGCATGGAATGGAACATATTGGATTGTTGTAGGGACAAATTCAAATTCGACTCCTCGTATTGCTAAAAGTTTTGATGGAATTAATTGGGTACCTTCAACCAATCATTTATTTTCTGGAATTGGAGGTTCTGGTCGAGGAATTGCATGGAATGGAACTTATTGGGTTGCTGTTGGAAATGGACCAACACAAGAATCATCAATAATAACAAGTAATGATGGTATGAACTGGACTATATCAAATGATAGCCCTTTCGAAGTTACTTTTGGAATAGCGTGGAATGGTTCATATTGGATTGCAGTTGGTTCTAATAGTACTGTCGCTTGTTCAATTGCTAAAAGTTATAATGGAGTTAATTGGACAGCTGCAAATAGTGTCCCTTTTGGTGGTGGTAATGGTTTAGGAGTTGCATGGAATGGTTATTTATGGGTTGCTGTTGGCGATGGTGGTATTGTTACTAGTATAGATGGTGCGACATGGACAAGTTCAAATAATAATCCATTTAGTGGTGGAGCTGGATGTACTATTTGTTGGAATGGATCTTTTTGGATTGCGGGTGGATATAATGAAGCTGTTACTGTAACTATTGCTAAAAGTGTAAATGGAATGAATTGGACCAACATAACTAATCCTATGAGCGGTGGTTCTGTATTTGGTGTAGCATCAAGAAGAGTCCTTCCATATGTAGGCACCTCAAACAATTCATTGGTCCCAGATAAGGTAATCCAAACCTACACAACTCCAGCAAATTATTCATACACCATACCTGCTGGGATGACACAAATAACTGCATATGTATTTGGAGCAGGAGGTGGTGCAATGGATGGAGCAGGAGGAGGTGGTGCTTATTTAGCAGGAATAATATCGGTAACACCAGGTGATGTTTTAACAGTAATAGTAGGTGAAGGAGGTCGTGACGATGGAGCTGTTACACATGGTGGAGGTGGGGCAGGAGCAGGTTCTGGAATAGTCAGTGGAGGTGGTAGATCAGCCATAAGAAAAAATGGTATTGAAATTTTAACAGCTGGTGGAGGCGGTGGTGGAACTAATGGTTACGGTGGAGATGCTTACTCAAACGGTGTATCTGGTTCAGGTTCAGAATCAGATGGTGGGGGTGGAAGTGATATAGCTGGAGGTGCTGCAGGAGGTGGCTCAGCAACAGCAGGTACACAATTTCAAGGCGGACAAGGTGATTCGGGTGGTTATGGTGCTGGTGGAGGAGGTGGATACTATGGTGGAGGTGGAGGTCACTCGAGCTCTGGAACTGGAAACGGTGGAGGTGGAGGTTCTTATTATAATTCAGTAATTGTAACATTAATTGAATCAGGTAATGGTAATAATGGCATATCAGGTGGTATAAACTCACCATTCTATCAAACAAATGTTGGAAAAAGTGGTGTTGGAGATAGTAGTGGTCCAGTAGCAGGATTCCCTGGTCTTGTCGTTCTAATGACACCTCAAACACAAAATGTTAATGGACTTGTCAAATCTAAATATGCCATAATAGATAATATTATTACAAATTCTATAAGTTCGTCAAAACCAATAATTATAAATATTGGATATAATAACTATTCTGCAATAGGTTATTCCACTGGCACTTCTAAATGGAAAATAGCGCCTAGCTCAAGTTTATATCAAAGTCAAATTTATAAAATCGCCTCAAAGGATTCAGTTTTTATAGCAGTAGATGGAGGTTCATCTAATTTCATGTTATTATCAAATGATGGTATAAATTGGGTTCAGCCTGTAAGTAGTACTGCTTCTATTAACACAAGTACTAATGGTGTTGGTTTTTCACAAGGTTGTACAAATGCAATAGCTGTTGCATCACTTACTGGAGGTTCTAATATTTGGATGATTGTAGGAAATCAAATTTCTAGTGGAACTAGCAGAGGTATGATAGCAACTTCAAATAATGGTTATGATTGGACACCCTTTTCACTTGTCTCAATAATTTCTGCTAGTGGATATTCAAATCTAATCTACACAGTTACAACAAATAATACATATTGGTTTATAGGAGGAAAAAATGGATTTGTAGCAAGAGCTTCTGTCGGTTCAGAAACATCTTGGACAGTTAACGCCGCGGCAGCTACTCAGCTCAGTGGAGCTATATGCACTGTACTTACTTACAATCAAGCAGGAACAATTATAATAGGAGGTACTGATTCGGGTAAATTTATTTATTCTAATAACAATGGTACATCTTGGACCACAATATCAGACCCTACAACTATTTTCTCAGGAGGTCAAGTAAATGCAATTACTAATAATGGTTCAATATGGGTAGCAGGTGGATATGTAGGTGATTCTGGAGTCATAGCTTATTCGACCAATAATGGTACAAATTGGACACAATCCACATCAGGGTCAGCATTGTTCTCCAAACGTTCTGGAGGGAATGGTATTATTTATAGTCTTATATGGAATCCCTATGATTCCAGATTTTACGCAGGAGGTAATGATAAAAGAGCAAGTGTATTAGCTTATTCTAAAGATGGTATAAATTGGGATGAAGATAAAATGGGTGGGGCTCTTTATGGTGCAGGAAACATAAGTGCATTAGCAGTAGGTATGTCTAATGAATAAAAATTACTTACAAATATAATATAATAATTTTATAGTCTAAAATTATTATCTTATTATTTATTTATTTTTTTTCGTAGCAAGATGAGCAAGGTAATACGTTATTTGCCTTACCGCTTAAAGGTAAACATTTGCCATTTACAGCGCAAGTATTATTTTTAACTAATGCTTGTCTTTCTTTATTTAATATTTGATCACCATTGTTTTGTAAGAAATGGCGGTAGTCATGATTATTAGATATTTCATTTACATTTCTAACCATTTGATCAAAAACGTTGTATCTAACGTAATTTGTAATGAATCTTCCGTCAGACATTAAAGCTGGACAGTTATTAGACCAATATCTGTTATCTCCCATAGTATATAATATTAATTAGATATTTTTTTTTCCAAAATCTCTTCGGCTAATTCCTGTTTGGTCTTCTTTTTAGAAACACCCTTAACTTTTTTTTCTAAAGTAATATTTTCTTTCAAAGCTAAATTATGAAGTTCTTGAACTTTCATTTTTAGTAATGTTTGTAAATTTAATTTAGGAGAGCTTGTATTTATCATATCATTGGTTATTTCTATTTTTAAATCTTTTAATATCTCATTTAATTCTTCTTGTGATGTTTTAGATGTTTTAGATGTTTTAGATGTTTTAGATGTTTTTTTATTTTCCTTTTTATTACTATTTGATTTTTCCGAATTAATATCTTTATCTGAATTTTCTTTTTTAGCAATTTCTTTACTGTCTTCAGAAATATCTATATTATTATCAACATTTTCTGATGTTTTATCTTCTGTATCTTTAATATTTTTAGTATCTTCTATATCTTCAGTATCTTCAGTATATTTTACTGATTTATTTTTAGATTCTTCTTCTGAATTATTTATAGATTTTTCTTCTAAACCATCGTCATCTTTTAAATTATATTCAAAATTATTATTTGATTCACTTGTTTCACTCGTTTCATTACTAGTTTTCTTTAATAATATATTTTTAGTATTTATTAAACTATCAGAAATTGATGTTTCCATACAATTTTCATTATCATTAGAATAGATTTCAATATGTTTATTTTCTGTTTCAATTAATTTTTCATCTGTTTCTACCTCTGTTGTTTCAGTTGAAACTACCTTCTTTTCTACAGGAATTACTTTATTAATCATATTTTTTGGTAGATTTAATACTAAATTTTTATCTTGTATAGGTGATGATACTTGTTTTTGAACTGGCTTTTGTTCTACTGGTTTTTGTTCTACTGGCTTTTGTTCTACTGGTTTTTGTTCTACTGGCTTTTGTTCTACTGGTTTTTGTTCTACTGGTTTTTGTTTTACTTCATTAGGGTGTTGCAATTTTGGTCGAATTTTTTGAATATTTTCTTCTTTGTTTTCTATTTCATGAAATTGATTAGGATTGGTTTCTAATAAAAGTTTAATTTGATTTTCAACTTGAGAAATTCTTTCTCTTTGATAATCAATCTCCTTATACATAAAATATACCACTAACGTTAAACCAAGTAAAATAAGAAATTTAAAATCAAATAATTTTAACATTAATTAAATTTATATATTAATATATATTGAACCCATTTTTCTAAATAGCTTAATTATCTTTTTTTAATAGCTTAAAATATCTTTTATAAATAGCTTAAAATATCTTTTTTTAATAGCTTAAAATATCTTTTATAAATAGCTTAATTATCTTTTTTCAATAGCTTAATTATCTTTTATATAAATTAATTTATTTTTAATAAAAAATTATATCTAATTCGTTATAATAATATGATATCATCTGTAAAATTAGAAAATATAAAAAATAATTTATTTTTTGTAACAAATTTAATGATTTTTTCAAATTTAATTAATTATTATTTAATTGGCGGAGATTTATTTAGTACTAAATGGTTATATTCGTCTTTTGCAATTGGATTTTCATATTTTATTTATTCATTAGTAGGAGAAAATTATGTAAATATTAAAGATAATGATTATAGAATTAAAAGATCAAAAGAAGATATAATTAGATATATTAGTATTTATACAATATATCAAGCAATTGAAACAGGTATATTAGAATTATCATTATCTTGGGCTTCAAGAACATTCATTACAATTATTGGTTATGTCGGATTTGATTATTTATTTTCAGATATTTTATTAAATTTGAATACCCATAATATATTAGCGTTAGATTTAGTAAAAATTATTTCAGCAGAAGTATTAGGTTTATTTATAATTTATGAAGATTTTAGTTTTATAAAAGGAGCTGAATTAATTTCATATTTATTTAGTTATATAATATGGTCATTGTTTACAAAAAAAATAATTCCATATTCTCCATTATAAAATACTAAACTCACTTAAAAAAATCAATATAGTAATTTAAAACCTACATATTATTAAAATATAAATGACTGGAGGTTTAATACAATTAGTATCATCAGGTAAACAAGATGGATATTTAACATTTAACCCGCAAATAACTTTCTTTAGAAAGATTTACAGAAGACACACTATTTTTGGTATAGAATTAATAACTAATTTACCAGAACAACAACCAGAATATGATAATAGAGTTTCTTTCATTTTAAATAATATTTCAGATTTAATATCAAAATGTTATATTGAAATTCAAATTCCATCATTATCATTCATTGAAAGTCAAGCTGTAACTAACTTAAAACAAAATGACCTAACTAATATTCAAAAAAATATTACAAAATGGAAATCATTATATGATAATTTAAAAAGTTATTGTTCTATTGAAATTTTATTATATCAACTTTTAAATAATTTATTACAATCAATTAATATTACAAATCAAATATTAAAACAAAATGTAATAAAATTTAATTCTAAATATAAAAAACAGAAAGATGCTATAACAAATTTAATTTTAACAGAAGTATTTAAAGATATTGATTTAACAGGATATATGTTACAACTAGACTTAATGATTGTATCTGATGATTATGATAATTATAATCCAGATATTGAAATCAAAGTAAGTGATTTATTGACTAATATAAATAATTTTTATTTAGCTATGATAAAATATTTAAAATACTATTATTCTAATTATATTTATTATACTAATAATTTTAATTCATTAAATAGTAAAAACGTTTCATTTGCTTGGATTCCAAATTTAGCACATTTTTATTTTACAGATATTGAAGTTGAAATAGGGGGACAAGTTGTTGAATCATATAGTGCAGAAGAAGCATTTATTTATCAAAAGCATCATGTTAAAGAAGAATTAACTGAAACTTATAATACTATGATTGGACAAATAGAAACATTAATTACATTTGATAATAGTACAAAGCCTAGTACAACATTAATATTACCATTAAGTTTTTGGTTTTGTAAAGATATTGGTTCTTCCTTACCAACAGTTGCTTTAACCAATTCTAGTGTAGCAGTTAATTTAAAATTAAATAAATTAAAAAATTTATTATATTTCATTGATTATGAACAAGAATATTATGATTTTTTAAAAGTAACAACATATGTAGATATTAATATTAAAGATAATTTAAATATTAAATCATATAGTTATGATGTAGATAGTACTTTAATAACATATACTTGTGATAATATTAATTATCAATTAATGGCTTTAAAATATCCTTCATTAAGTGCTGTGGATAAAAATGATGATTTAACAACAATATTAACAACTTATGGAAAATACGTTAATAACGAATATATAATGGAATTACCTCAATGGATTCAATTTAAAACATATAATACATTAGATGTAAATATATTTAGTCCATATCTAAATAATAATTTTAATCAATATTATAGTGCTGTATCAAAACCATCAATTCAATTAATTACAGAGTCAATTTATTTAGATGACTTGGAAAGAAATAAATTTGCTTCTTCTAAATTAGAATATGTAGTAGAAATATTTCAAGAAAATATATTTAATATAAATAAACAAATTATATTTTCTGCAGAATTAAGTATAGACCGTCCAATTAAGGATTTACTTTGGATAACACAACCTCTTATTTTATTACAGGGATTATGTGAATATGGAAAAGTATATAATAGTGATTTTGTATTTAATCAATTCTTTAAAAATCAATATTACGATAAACAACAAATTTCATTAAATCAATTAGAAATTGTTAAACCAAAGTTTGAATATAACTTTTTTAATCCATTACAATCTTTTAAATACTATAATAATTCTTTACCTGATGGAGTTTATGCATATAATTTTGGTTTATATCCTGAAGAAATACAACCATCTGGTACCTGTAATTTTTCAATGTTAAAAGGTAAAATAATATATTTTAATTTAAATAAAGCATTTTTAACTGAATATTTTGATACGCGATTTAATCCAAGTCAATTAGGATTACAATTAAAATTTATGGCGAGAGGCTATAACTTTTTTGTTGTTGAAAAAGGAATGGGTAAGATGATATTTGCTACTAATTAGTTAATTTTGATTCAATAAATAACTTATATCTTCAATATCATCATCTAATATAGTATCTTCTTCAATATTAACAAAGAAAGGATTTAATAAATTATCTAATTTTAAACAAATCATATTATAATTTTCAAATAAATCAATGGTCATAGTAATTGTTTCAACTGTTTTAAAATATACTATATTAGTATATTTTATTATTTCTTCTGGTTCTAATTCAAAAAAATCTAATGAACAAAAAATAGGTAAATTTATTTTTTTAAAATATTCACTACCTATTATTTCTAATACATTTTTTAATCTTTCCGCAGCTGATTCTATAGTAATTTGTTTAGCTGCAGAATTAACATTACTATTTTTTATAATTCCCATCATTTTAAAACCAAAAGGAACCCCTCCTTTTGAAGTATCGAAATTAGCCTTTATTAAATCTCTCATTAAATATAAATCAACAAGTTGTTCATTTAATTCTTTATTCCAAAAATTTTTATTTTTATATGCTTCAAACCATTTTCTTATTTTTTCAAGAAGTTTCATTTGTTGTTTTATTAATTCATAAAACATTTTTAATGTGTCAATTGTTTCTGGATATTTATCTTTTGGAATATCTTTAATTATAACATAAAATGGAATATTTGTAAAAATTATAAAATTATTCTTAATAATATATCTTAAAATAATACTCGCATATTTATCTTCAATTGTTTCTATAGATAAAAAAAACTTTTGAATTAATACATATGGATATTTGGTATTTTTAATACTATTATTGAAATCTTCCCAATTTATTTGCATTTTAATTAGTTTAGATTAAAAAATATATTAAACTGATAAAATAATTATAAATTTTTATCTAGAAAATGGAGATTTTCTACCACAAGAACAAATACGTACACTAGTATCTACTCTATTTTTACACTGTGGACACATATAAAAACTAGTTGAACTAGATTGTATATTAGTTGGTGACGGATTTAAACTAGAAGGAGTTCCTTGTGTTGAACGAACTCTTTTATTTTTATTAATTTTTTTTAATTCTTCTGCAGAAATAATTGGTTTAGGGGAACCAAATAAATCATGATCAAAACAGTTTGAACAAATATTTCCTTCTGGACTCCACCCACCTTCATTTTTAAATTGTATATTGCATTGTTTGCATTTTACTAAATTAGTAGAAACTGAAGTAGCATTTTGAATAAGTGTTAAAATTGGACTCAATAGTCCTAAATCACAAATATCATCTCCACTAATATCAATTGTAGATAAATTACATTTTTTTGAAATCAGTGTTTTAATTATATCTAAATTTCTTCCAAAACAACTATACATAAATGCAGTATAACCTTTCTTAGTACATTTATCATCTATATTAATATTCAATTCACAAAGAATTGATACGAATTCAAACGAACCTGTAATACAGGCTACCATTAATGGCGTAATACCATCTTTATCTTTTTGATTTATTGTTTCTGGAGATACTAAATTTGTAAATGATTCTATATTACCTGCTTTAATAGCTTTATGTATTTCAGGTATTACCAGAGTACTATCTTCTAACTCAATTGATGAAAATAAGTTAACTTGTTGCATAAATTATATTTAATATTGAGAAAATATTAATATTTCAATTTTTTTAAGAAATTATTAATTTTTCTTGTTTACAAGAAAAATTGAAACAAATTAAAGTTATATTATTATTATACTTATAAATGGGAGTTCCAGGTTTCTTTTTATGGTTATGGAAAAATTATAAAAAAAGTTCTTTTGTATTTACCAAAAGTAAATTAGAAAAAGAAAAGAAAGATAATGATGTTAAACATACATTAGAAGAATTAGAAAATATAGATTATTTTTTAATTGATACTAATTGTTTAATTCATCCAATGTGTTTTAAAATATTGGCGGAGAATAATGATAATTCACAAGAAAAGTTAGAAGGTAAAATGATTAATAAAGTAATAGAATATATTGAGGAGTTAATTGATTTCGTTAAACCTAAGAAAGGGGTCTATATTGCAATTGATGGTGTTGCACCTGTTGCAAAAATTAAACAACAAAGAAGTAGAAGATTTAAATCTGTTCATGATAAAGAATTATGGGATAAAATAAAAAATAAACATAATAAACCTTTATCAAATAATTGGAATAATAGTGCTATCACACCAGGTACACAATTTATGGAAAAATTACATAATAAAATAATGAGTTGGTCAAAAGAACAAAAATTACAAATCATTTATTCTTCTTGTAATACACCTTCTGAAGGGGAACATAAATTATTACAATTCATTAGAAATAATCAAAAAGAAGATTTAACCTATAAATATGTATTATATGGTTTAGATGCTGATTTAATTTTCTTAGCCCTCAGTGCTAATTCTAATGAAATATATTTGCTAAGAGAAGCAAATCAAATGAATAAAAATGAAGCAGAAGGTGTTTTAAATTATGTCAGTATTAAAGTAATGAAAGAATGTATATATCAAACAATGGAAAGTTATTATAAGAAAACATTAGAAAGTTTTAGTCAAGAAAAAGAAATAAATAAAATGAAATTAAATAAAGATAAATTAACACAAGACTTTATATTTTTATGTTATTTTCTAGGTAATGATTTTTTACCTCATTTACCTTCTTTAGATATTCATAAAGATGGTATAGAATATTTAATAGAATCATATATAAATATTTTATCAGATAAAAGAAAATATTTATTAGATATTCTAAAATCAAAAATAAAAATAAATCAAGAATTTTTAGCTAGTTTATTGAATAAATTAGCTGAAAAAGAGGAAGATATTCTCAAAAGTAATTTTGGTAAACATAAAAGATTTCAAAAGTGTGAATCTTCTGATCCTTATGACATAGAAATATTTAAAATAGAAAATTTGCAATTTAAGATAGATGATCCTATTAAATTGGGCTCTGACAACCATAAAGATTGGAGACGCAGATATTATAAACATCATTTTGGTTGTGAAACTGATGAAAGTATTGAATCTTTTTCTAAGAAATTAGTGAAGAATTATTTGGTAGGAATAAAATGGGTAACAGAATATTACTTTGACAAGTGTCCCTCTTGGGATTGGTATTTTCCCTATGAACATCCACCTTTCTTATCAGATATAAATATGTATTTGAAAGAAAATGAAATGAATAAAATAACTTTTATTGAAGGAAAAGCTCTAAAGCCTTTCGTTCAACTATTGTGTGTTCTCCCTCAACAATCCAATTATTTACTGCCAATTAAATTAAAAAATCTAATGAGTAATCCAAAATCTTCATTATCTCATTTATATCCAATAGATTTTCAACAAGATTATATAAATAAAAATAAATATTGGATGGGAATACCAATTTTACCTTCTTTAGAAATAGATTTAGTAAAGTATATTTTTACTAAATATCAAGATGAATTAAGTAAAGAAGACAAATTTAAGAATAGATTATGTGATAATTATATTTTTAATTAAGTAATCTTTTTGGACGAATAAAAAAATTTTCTACATATAAAAAAATATATAACTATATAATTATATGGATAAAGATAAAAAGAAAAACTATAATTTAATTCCTGAAAGAATTGAAGAAATTAATAAAATGTTAACAGGGAAGAATATTGATTCAATTATTGATTTTAAATCAAGTAGTGCGGACGATTCTAATGAAAAATCTGATGACATCCGCGAATTAATGCCGAAAAGATATATAGATTTTGGAAAAGCTGTTTCAGATTTGGGTGGAAAATTACTTTATATCAAAAGTGGTTCAACTGGACATACTTTTAAAGGAGTATATCCATTATTAGAAAATGGCCAACCAGATCCAAGAAAATCATACGCTGTAAAAATAGTAGCATATCCCAAAAAAGAAAATTATGGAGATATGTATAACATAAAAAGACCAGAAAATGCTGAATTAATGATGATTAAATTATTATCACAATTTGTAATTAATTCAGAAAGTCCTCATGTTGTCCTTCCAATAACAACATTTAATACATCAATAAAACCATTTTTATCACTAACAAAAAATAATATTGTTGAAAGTAAAAAGTTTGAACAATTTGTAGAAAAATATGATAAAGGAGAATATTATCAAAACGTTTCAGTATTAATATCTGAATGGGCTAATGGTGGCGATTTATTAGATTATATTCGTAAAAATTACAAAACATTTAAAATCAGACACTGGAGAACAATATTTTTTCAAATATTATCAGTATTAGCAATTATTCAAGCTAAATATCCAAGTTTTAGACATAATGATTTAAAAGCAAATAATTTATTAGTAAATTTAATAGATATGTCAAAAAAGAAATATAAATATGTAATTAATGGACAAATTTATATAGTTCCAAATATTGGATTCCAATTAAAATTATGGGATTTTGATTTTGCATGTATACCAGGAATTGTAGATAATTCAAAAGTTGATTCAGAATGGACCAATAAAATAAATATTACACCTCAACAAAATAGATATTACGATGTACATTACTTTTTTAATACATTTACAAGAAAAGGTTTCTTTCCTGAATTTTGGACTGAAAAAGAAATTCCAGATAAAGTAAAAGAATTTGTTAGAAGAGTTGTTCCTGAAAAATATATATCTGGAAAATGTGTTAGTGAAAAAGGCAGAATACTTATTAACGATGAATATTTAACTGCTGATGAAATATTGAAAAATGATATATTTTTTAAGATAGTACGAGAAAATCTTAAAGACACTGATTAAACTGATATTTCTCCAATTAATGAATCATATATTGATTCAATAAATGTTTTTATTTTTTCTCTATTATTAAGTAAATTTATATTAAGAATACAATAGCTACAATTTTTAAATACAACTTTAATATTTTCAAATCTTTCAATATAATTATTATTAATTAAAATATTTACCATTTTATCAGTATCATATGTACCAATAATTTTATAACCATCTGATGTTACAATCCACTCTGATAGAGTTAATTTATATTTAGGATAAATATTATCCTTTGAATAGGTTGTAGTATCTAAAACAGTTATATCAAAATCAAGTGATCTAATTAAAGAACATATATCTATTTTATTTGATATAATTGTTAATAAATTCAAATTGATTAAGCATTTATTTAAACTTATATAATCTTGAAGTAAAACTCTTATTAAAGATTCTAATGCAGTTCCATCGTTTATAAAATTTATTGGATCTTCTAAATCAATAACCTTTAATTTTTTTGTCCCTTTATCATTATAAGATATAATATTTCTACAATTATTCTCTAAATCACCATGAGTATATCCAGATGAATTAAATATTTTAAAGTCTTTGATAATTGCTATCATTTCATCTTTTAAAGTTGGTCCAAAATTATATAAACTATCAACACCGTCTAAATATTCAAAACTAGGTACTACTAATGGTGTTTCTACATTATAATTTCTATTTACACCAATATTATTATAAATAATAATACCCTTAAATTTTAAAAAAGTTGGTAACATATTAATTATTTTAGATGAATCAATGTAATTTTTAATCACCTCAAAGTTTATATTAACATTCGTTGATTCAAATTTACGTAAATAACTAGTTATTGAGTCATCTGATGTTAAAATAGTAGTTTTCTCTTCAAAAGAATTAGGAATATTTACGAAAGATATTCTGCTATCTTTGTAACTATTTTTTCTAATTTTTATAATTACTCTTAAATTTGAATCAAAATAAACAATATTAGGTACTCCTGCACCAATATATGATAAAATAGAAGAATCAGAGTTAGATTCTATAATTGAAATTTGTGTTTCTCCTCCAATTTGTTTTTTAAGATTATTATATTTACTTTTATACTTTAAATATTTATTATAATTTATAGTATTCATTATAATTATATATTTTTTAATTATCATAAGTTGTAATCAATTCTGATGTAGTTTCTATATCAGGAATAGTTATAGATGATTCTGTATTTTCAAAATTTTCTTTATGATATCTATCCTTTTCCAAATCAGTGGAAAAATGAACTGAGTCGGGAATTAAGCTGTTATCAGTACTACTATCATATTTAGTTTTATCAAAATCTTGTGGTGCTGGAGGTATATTTAATCCTCTATGAGTTAATTTAATTCTAGTTATTGTTGGAAATCCAGATTTAATAGGACCATAAAATAAATCGTCCATTCTAATAAACATTTCTAAATAAATTGTTAATTTACCAATTGGTATATTTTCTAAATAAGCATCGGCTGTAAATCTAAAGGGTTTCATTTCTTTACCTCTTGGATTAGTGAAATAAACTAATTTATCAATAAATTCTAAATTATTAAATTTAAAATCTTTACAATTTAATGATTTAAGTAAATCTTTTCTTAAACTATCTTTTTCTGCCTGAGATAAATTAATTTCATTAGAATTAGAGGGTGTTAATTCATAATTATTTTTATTTACAGTAACTAAACTTTGAAGAAAATGATATAATTTTTTCATTTCAGGTTCTTCAACTTGTGATTGTTTTTTACCTTTTACATGTTCATTGTAAACATATTTAAATTCATTATCATGCATAATTTCTGGTGTAGAATATTTACATTGTTTTATTCCTTCAAAAGTTGGTTCATTCGGACCAAAAATTCCTGTAAATTGTTCTTTAAAATTAAATATTTTTCTAATTCCTTCAGTTTTATCAAAAATAAAATCTATTAATAATTGATAATATTTTTTTAATATATTAATTATTGATCCATTTGATAAATAATTAGCTAATAATAATAAGATTAAAATTAAAATTGTATTGTTTATAAAATTTTTATCTAAATTCATTTCAAATTATTGTAACATAGAAAAATAATTTAAATAATTTATTATTTATATTATTAAATTCGTTTTTTATTCTCCACTATTATCTAATGCTTCCATTGATTCATCAACATCATCATTAATTTCATAATCATCGATGTCAATTGATTCAAATGCTTGTTGAGCATCATAATTTACATCTTTCTCTTTTTCTTTTTTATCATCTATTTCTTTATTATTTAATAATTCTTGATAAAATCCAAATACTTTTAGATTTTCATCAATATAAGGAGTTTCATTAATTAATATATGGTCAAATTTTCTTATTTGTGTATTTGAATATGGTTTAAAATATTGATTGAAAGAAAACATAATTAATTGAATAATTAAATTACAAATTTCTGACTGTATCGCTACTTGAGGATTATAATCTAATAATTTATCAAAATTATTTATTAAAAAGAATATAATCTTATTATCACTATTATTCATTTGTGGTAAACTACCTGTATCAAAATAATTTTTAACTATATTAATTTGTATATTTTCAGGTATAGGATTAATTCCAATATTATTACTAATTACTTTCCAATCTTCAAAAAGACTATTTTTATCATCTTTATCTGTTTTGAAATGTTTTATTTTTTTAGTGAACTCATCAATTAATGCTTTCTCTTCAGAACCATATAAACTAATGAATCTTCCATTATTTTTAATATTATTTATTATTGATAATGATCTAGATACAATTTGTTTTAAATTAGAAACTCTAGTTCTTATATAATTATTTATTATAAAATTTGAATTTTCTAAAATTTCCTTAGTTTTCATCTTTTGATATGATGAATTCAAATGATATAAATTCATATATTTATTTTCTAATCCTAATAACATTATAGAATCCCTTATTGATAATTTTATATCAATTGACGCATTTGATTTTGTTTTCTTAAAATCTTTATTATTTTCAGAATAACCCAAGTATTGTAATGTAATTAAATCATAATATACGAAAACATTATTAGCTTTATCTTTATAGTATATAACATCTATTTTATAAAATGGATGATTTTTATATGTTTCTATTTTTTGTTCACTAGATAAAATATAAACTGTTTCTTTTCTTTTATTACCCAAGTAATCATGATCTAAAATATATAGTGTCTCTTTTAAATAAATTAAACTATTCTTCATTTTTATTTTTACACCTAATATTTTTATCATTCTATCAATAAAATCAGATACAAATGAATATAATTTATTATTTGTGTTTTCAATATAATTTTTATTAAATATATCCATAATTGATTTTACTTTATTCTTTTCTTCTTCTTTATCATTTAAATATTGTTTCATCAATTTAAATGATTCTAAATTACTTTCATAAGTTTTTTCTTCTATATTTTTATCCATCTTATCTAATTCTTTTTCAGTAAATTTTGCAGTAACTGGATTTTTACCACATTTGCTACAAATACCTTCATCATTCAATTCATGAAAATCACCACTTATACAATATTTTTTTGACAATTTATTTAAATTAATAAGTCTTAATTTTTGTAAATAAATCTTATTTTCATCTTCAGCCGAAGAAGTAACACTATAAAGTTTAATTAATTCACTATAAGATTGATTACACAAAGAACAAGTCATATCTACTTTATCAAATTTCCATTTATGAAATTTACCATCTGGACAATTTGTTAATAAATCAAAATAATTATTATTAACTAAATTTTCTAAATGATCAAATTCAGAAATTGTAACATCGCATCTATCATTATTTTCTTGTATTAAATCTTCCATTGTTTCATTATTTGAAATATCTATTAATTGTTTTTTCTTAACTATAAATGAAATTTTTTTTGTTTTATCATCTATATTTATTTTTTTTAATGAATTTCCTTCTATTCTTTTTAATAAATCTATATCATTAAATGTTGTGCTTAATTTTTGACTTAATCTAGTATTAATGAAATCATATAAATAATTTTTTTCTACTTTCTTACCAAAATTTACATCACCTTCTTTTACTTCTTTTATAAAGTTAGCTTCAACTATAGAATTCATCAAATCAACAATAGTATTAACAATAGTTTTTTGAACATTAATTATAGCTATTTGTTTATTTTTTGCATCAGTTTCTTTATCTTGCCATAACCAAATACGATTGTTTGTAAATACACAAGCAAAATAATAAATTGCATAACATAATAAAGGTTTTTGACTAAATGGTATTTTTTCTTTCTCATTTTTTCTTAAATATAATTTTTCAAATAAAGGTTTACCAAATCTATCAAAGAAAAAATAATTACATCTTTTATCATCTTTTAAATTTAAAAGTTGTCCTGGATTTAATTCTAATATAAGTATAAATAATAAATATGATATAACGTTATTGTATTTAATTAATTTATAATAATCGGTATCGGTGGAACTTGTTAAGAAAATTTCATCTTTTAATTCAAAGAAAAATAAATTTGTAAATTCTTTTGATATATTATATTTTGCAACCATATCTTCAATTCTTGTTTTTGGTTGTTTTCTTAAATATTCTGTATGTAATAAAATTAAATCTAATACATCTTTAATTACTAATTTTCTTTTTAATCTGATTGTTGGACTGGTTCCTAAATATACATTCAAATCAGTTGAATAAGCTATTTTTTCTATATTTTTTTCCAAATTTCTAATAGTTCTCATAAATTTAGAATATTTTGGCATTTCTTCTAATTTTTGATTTATTGCAATGTTTGTAGTCATGAATGTATCTAACTCTTCAACATATGTACCTTCATAAATAAATTTTTGTAAATATAACATTTCATTACAACTTTTACACATATAATCACCCGTTTTATTTACTTTAACGTATTGTTTAGCAAAATCAACTACTGTTTGTGAAAATTCATCAGAACTAGTTTTTGATAATTTATTTATATTTCTCCATTTTACATAATGTAAACATAATGGTTCATTTATTGATTTTTCCAAGTCAATTTCTTCTTCTTCTTCAAAATTAATTTTAATAATATTTTTTAATTCTTTTTCACGTTTTATTTTAGGTAATTCAATTATTGTATCTCTTTTACCTGGCATCATTTCATCAACATCATCAACAGTAATACTTATTTCTTTTAATTTATATAATGTTTTTTCAATTAATGAATTTTTAATTTCTGGATTTAAATTAAAATCAAAATATTTTTTAGCATATCCTTTCAAGATATTATCTAAATTCCATATAGTTATTTCATCTAATGTTTTAATATAATTTTCATATTTATTTCTAACCATATTGATATAATTATGATAAATTTCACTAATCATTAATTTAATATTTTTTGTTGGATCACTTGTATTATATTCATTATAAGAAGTTAATTTAGGAATATCTTTTTTTGCATCAAATAACCAATAATATAACTTTTTATTATCTTTATCAAAAGTATTTTTCATAACTTTAGTAAATGAATTAAATCCATTATCACCCTTTGTTAATTTATTTACATCTATCATATCATTAGATTTTAAACAATCTAATGAAGTATTTGATGGATTCCAACCAATACCAACGACAGTTAAATCTAAATTATCATGACCTATTCTAATTTCTAAATTCTCTGTTTTTTTCTTATTAATACTAATTGAACGTATTGCATTAATTGTTTTTAAAGTTCTCAACTTAAAACTATCTTTAGATGCATTCTTAAAATTAACAAAAGTGTACTTTCTCATATTTTCTAATTCTATTAATAAATCTTGATCCGCTGCATTCTCAGAATTTTGTAATTTTTGTACTATTCTTAATTCTTCATTTTCATTATATAAAACTACTTTTCTAACTTCTTGAGCTTTATGAAACATTTTTTCGGTTTCTAGTTTTAATTTAGGATTTTTTTCTAGTAAAGGAGAATAAAAATTACGAATATTATTTAATTTTGATACAATATATTTTATTTTAGTCGCATCTCTATCTTTATGTGCTTCTCCACTAGAAGAGCCAGTTTCGTATTTTTCATTATTATCATGATATCTTAAAAATTCTTCAGTAATCGGAACTAATATACCTTTTGAAAATAAGAAATTTATAAATTCTTTGTTTTCCCTTATAACAAATTCCTTTGTGTCTCTCATTTCTTCTAAATATTCGTATATTTCGTTTGCTAATCCAACTTTTAATTCTTGTAATGTTAAAAATTTTTGAATTAAACTAAAATCTACTTGCTTTTGTTCATTTGATTTAATAATTTCAATATACATATACTCACCTTCTTGTTTTTCTTCTTGACTTAAAAATTGCATAATATTCTGTTGTTCTTCTTTCAAATAAATTTGTTTAAAAATTAAGGTTTTTAAAATAGCGTGAAAATTATCTTTAATTAAAAAATGTTCAGTAATATAATCTTCACCCAAATCACTAAATAAATTTATTGTTGAATCAAATTTAATTTTATCATTATCTAAAACAATTTTAATTCTTTCCATTGTTTTACCAACTTGAATTAATGTTTGAATATTTTTTATATCATTAAAAAAATTAATTAATTTAGAATTGTTTTCTGAATTATAAAAATTTGCTATTTGAAATGTTGAATCTTTTTGATTTTTTGATGATTCTATTATATTTGTTATAAATAAATCTCTACCACCAGTGTAATAATAAGAAATCCCTAAATATATATAAAAAGCACAATAACGTTTCATTGTTTCTAAAATATATTGATAATATACTTCATTCTTGATAATATCTATTATTTCTTTTTTTGATATAGCTTTATTAGTAAAATCTTTTAATATATCCATTATTTGATTTTGATATTTAACAAAGTTTGTATCCTTCGTAATTTTATCAAATGTTTTATTTTTTGTTAAATATTCATATAGTTTATCTAATAAATTATCAAATAAATCATCTATCTTTGTAATATACATATCTATTATAATATTATTGATAAAAAATATTATAAAATCTTTTTTTGATATAAACTATTTTAATTTCTAAATTATAATATATATATGTCTAATTTTGGTAAACATCTGTTAAAAGATTTATTTAGTGATTCTGCAAATGAATCTGCTTTAAATTTACCTAAATATGTAACAATTATTGATAAAAAGTTAAATAAAAATATCTCCTCAACATTTTCTCCTGCTCAAAGAGGTGGTTCTAGAAATTTAAATAATTCTTCAAAAGAAAATACAGAAGCTGATGTAAATCAATTAATTTCTATGTTAACAAGTGAATCTTCTGACTCAAATAATTCTACTGATACTGCAGTCTTAGAAAATAGATTAAAAAATATGCTTCAAAATGGTGGTTCATCTAAAAAATCTCAACGTGGTGGTGGTGAAGATAAAGTAGCAGCTGCATGTGCTTTATTAAAAGAAGCAGGTGTTGAATTTACTATTAAAGGCAAAGATTGCACTGCTTATGTTGCTTCTGAAACTTCATTATTAGGAAACATTTTTGTAACACCAAAACCAAATTCTTCGAGTCCTACAAATTCAGAGTCTTCTTCTATTCTTGGTGGTTTATTAACAAAAAAGAAGGGAGCTGATGAAACATCATCGGTACTTGGTACTATTTTAAGTCCTAGCAAATTATCAGCCACATCTGCAAGTGGAAACGGGGCATCAGAAACATCTTCTGTAAGTGGTCAACTCAATGTAAATGGATTATCTGCTACATCTGCTTCTGGTACATCTTCTGCAATACCTGAAGATCACACTACTTCTCCTACTTCCACCTCTGGTACATCTTCTGAATCAGTTAATTTAAATACTAGTGCAGTAAGTACTACATCTGCAGATAATAAAAGTTTATTAGATGTTGCTTCTAATGCAGTAACACAAGGTGTAAGAACTGTACAAAAAGCAGTACAATCAGTTATTAAAGGAGGTGCAAAGAAAGGCTATAAGAAAGGCTCTAAGAAAGGCTCTAAGAAAGGCTCTAAGAAAGGCTCTAAGAAAGGCTCCAAGAAGGATTCTAAAAAAGGTTCCATAAAAGGTTCAAAGAAACGCTCTAAATACTAGTTTAATTTTATAAATTCTTCAAAAATATTTGAATAAATATTTAAATATTTTAATTATAAATTTTTTTATCATTCTTTTTAATGGCAAGTAAAAAGTCTTCTAAAAAAGTCAGTAAATCTGTCTCTAAAAAAGCATCCTCTAAAAAAATCTCTAAGAAGGCCTATAAAAAAGGTTCCAAGAAAATGTCTGGTGGTTCTATTAAATTAATCGGTGGCGCTAAAAAGGCATCCAAGAAAGCATCCAAGAAGGCATCCAAGAAGGCATCCAAGAAGGCATCCAAGAAGGCATCCAAGAAAGGCTCTAAAAAGATGAGCGGCGGTGCAAAGAAAAAGGGCTCCAAGAAAGCATCCAAGAAATCATCCAAGAAATCATCCAAGAAAGGTTCTAAAAAGATGAGCGGTGGTGCCAAGAAAAAGGGCTCCAAAAAGGGCTCCAAGAAAGCATCTAAGAAATCATCCAAGAAAGGTTCTAAAAAGATGAGCGGTGGTGCCAAGAAAAAGGGCTCCAAGAAAGCATCTAAGAAATCATCCAAGAAAGGTTCTAAAAAGATGAGCGGTGGCGCCAAGAAAAAGGGCTCCAAGAAAGCATCCAAAAAAGGTTCTAAAAAAGGTGGTGCTGGCACTAACCCTGGTTTTGCCGCATTTTTAGATTTAAAAAAGAAGATTGCTGCAAAATTAGGCATTCCCAACAGCCCTAAAGCAGGCAAAGTAGCTGGTGCAGTTCAAAGAGAAATCAAAGAAAAAAATGAAGGTTTAGATGCAGTATCAGTATCTAAGAAAGCATTTGAATTATTTGAATCTAACATGGATAAATATAAAAAATTAGCCGAATAAGCTAAAGCTTATTTCGCTCCGCTCAACTTCGTCAAGTTAAAAATCTTATTTTTAACTTAATAAAATAAAAATAAGATTTTTATTTTGTCTTTAGGAAAACTTCGTTTTTTCGCTTTGCTCAACACCTGCGGTGTGCTTCGCTGGATTAAAATAAAATAAATGAATTTATTTTATTTTAATATATTTTAATTTAATATATTTTAATTTAATATATTTTAATTTAACTTAATTTAAACCAGCGAAGCACACCGCAGGTGTTGAGCAAAGCGAAAAAACGCAGTTTTCCTAAAGACAAAATAAAAATCTTATTTTTATTTTATTAAGTTAAAAATAAGATTTTTAACTTGACGAAGTTGAGCGAAGCGAAATAAGCTTTAGCTTATTAGGGTAAAATATTAATCTCCTCACCATCCCTTAAAATTTCCAATACATGAGCTTCTCGAACTGTAGCTCTTTGTTCACTTTGTAAAAAAGTACTATCAAATTGATTAAATACTTTAGATGCTCCATAATCAGTTAACCAAATTTTTCCTTGACATGTATTTGTTATACCAGTAGTTACTTGTGGTGTATGACCGACAAAAATTCTATCAACTTTATATACTTCTTTTAATGGATTCATTAAATAATCACATTGTTGTTGGCTTTGCATTTTATTTCCAAATACTCTATTCCATAAAGGAGAATAATCGCCTGAATCTAATAAATCTTTAGTATCAATATTATTATTTAATTTATCCCATAAAAATAAAGACATAATTTGATTCATGTATTCAATACCATTCATTTCATAATTAGATGCTTCTTTCCCATATTTTTTTGCTATTTGTGGAACTACTCCTGCGTGAACAAATAAATTTGAACCTATAATTAATGATAATTGTCTCGTACATCCTAAAAAATTAGCAATAGGATTTCCAGGAGAAAAAGCCCATTTTCTAGCTTCCATACCATCTTTTATTATTTTTCCATCTGGTTTTTCATAATTATCAAAATCTTTAACATTTTCATATGAAACATATCTCATATCTCCTTTTACGTTCATTAATTCATGATTACCTATAATTGAATAAACTGCACCACCTTTTTTTTGTGCTTGATTATGTAATTTAGTAAAATAATTCAATATTTTTAAATCAGATGCTTCGTCGTCTTTAGTTGCTTCAGGTAAACTACAAGATATTCCAGTAAATCTACATCTATCTATTTGATCTCCAACTTGTACAACAATAGTTTCGCCACCTATCCAATTTAATTTGTTATCTATAATTCCTCCAATTTTTAATGATTTTATTGTCATTTCCCAATCACCATGTAAATCGCCAATTACTATAATTCT
>Ga0209499_1000489_pt1 | contig 29096 bp, 50 predicted proteins | sample C_130208_EF_Meta_FD_187306 | JGI IMG/M metagenome (GOLD analysis project Ga0209499, IMG submission 187306) | Freshwater microbial communities from Lake Croche, Canada to study carbon cycling - C_130208_EF_MetaG (SPAdes) (version 2) | ecosystem: Environmental > Aquatic > Freshwater > Lake... | reverse complement strand
CGAAACAGTGGCAACCTATCTTGGAGACCGTAATGTGACATCATCAACAGGTTACAAGTTGGATGCCAACGATAAGATTACTCTTGATGTTAATGGTGGCTCTGAACTTTGGGTTATTACGGCATCAGGTACAGCAGCAATATCAGTATTTGAAAACTAATTTACAACCGTAAAGGCGCTAATAATGATTCTCACCCAAGCAAGTCTAACTATTGGCATATTTGTGGGGATAATGAACCTTTTTGTCATGTTCTTGGGTGGGATCAAGATATATGTGCATATCGTCAAGAAACTGGATCGTATCGAATACGCCCTCTTCAACGATGGCAACGGAGCGGTTCAGAAAATCAACGACCTTTACAAGAATCAAGCCCTTATCAAAACGGACATTGAAGTAGTAAAGGCAAGGATTGAAAATTGAAATCATCTAACGGATGGGAAGCCTCAGCCGATCAAGCAAAGATTGATATTGGAGTATTTACTGTTATAGGCGGAATTCGCCCAATCAGACTTCGTTGCGCTAAAGCTGTGGCTCCATTGCTTATTGCGGCTTGTAAAGAATGGCACAAGCGGGTAGAGAAATTAGAACCTGGAGAAGTTCAGGGATACGCCTATCGCGATGTACGGGGTGGGGCTGGAACTCTTTCCAATCATGCTTCTGGAACTGCCGTAGATATATGGCCATCCCGCCACCCTCAAGGCTCTGCCAATGGTAATCTTACGCCAGAACAACAATCAGCAATTCTTGACATTTGCTCTAAATATGGACTTCGTTCAGGCGGAACATACAAAAGCGCAAAGCCAGACTGGATGCACATTGAAATCAATGTAACCCCAGACGAAGCAAAATTGCTAATAGCCAAACTCTAAGGAGAAACAATGCTAGACAAACTTTCGCCAGAATTTCGCCACATCATCATCGCTTCTATGGGAGCAATCCTTGGCGTTATCGCTGAATCAATCCCAAGCCTTAATCTTAATCCAGTTCTTGCAGCCGTGGCTGGATCAATAGTCACAAGCGCCACCCTTTATTACAGCAAGTTGACCAAGCAGTACGGTAAAGGCAAGTAAGGTACAATAAATGTCTAAAGTAACCATGGAATTGGTCATCACCGCTGAGGCGGAAGTGACTCACGCTGATGGAACAAAAGATACTAAGGAGTCAGAATGACCGTAGGATTAGCCACAACAACACTCGCAAACAACTGGCTTAATATGCTTCGTGCGGTTGCATTTACTGCTCCTGCTGCAACATACATTAAACTCCATACAGGAGATCCTGGTGCTGCTGGAACAGCAAACGCATCAGCAGTAACAACTCGCCAATCAGCAACATTTTCTGCTGCTTCTGGTGGAGCAATTGCTCTTTCCAATTCACCTGCATTTACCATGACAACTACAGAGACCATCACGCACATCTCAGTATGGGATGCTTCAACTGCTGGCAATCTTCTTTGGACTGCTGCGCTGACAACTTCCAAGTCAGTTGTTAACACAGATGTATTGACTTTCACGACTCTTGGAGTTTCACTTTCACCATTAGCGGCATAATTTATGGCAACTAATTATCCTAACGCTCTTGATAGCCTTACGAATCCAACGGCAACTGACACCCTTGATTCGGTCACAGTTCCTCACGCTTCTCAGCACACAGACATCAATGATGCAGTTGAAGCCATCGAAGGCGAACTTGGCACAAATCCAAAGGGTTCATTTGCCACAGTCAAGGCTCGCCTTGCAGCAGGAGACCCTGATTCAGATCAAACAGTTCTATCCACACAAGTCTTCGGTTAGGGGATAACAATGGCAACTTTTACAAAGACACTTCTTTCAGGCTCTACACAGGGTCAGCCAATCACAGTTGTCCAAACTGCCTCAACTGGTACAACTATCCACGCAACAGGAACTTCATCAACAACTATTGACGAGGTTTGGCTCTATGCCAACAACACTTCGACTTCACCAGTATTGCTCACAGTGCAGTTCGGTGGAACAGGCTCAGTGCAACACGCAAAGCCAATTACCCTTGCCCCACAGTCAGGCGATGTTCTCATCGTGGCTGGCTTGCCATTGACAGGAACAGGCTCTGCTGCAAACACAATTTATGCCTTTGCCGCAACTGCATCAGTCATCACGATTTCAGGTTATGTAAATAGGATCAGCTAATGTCTAACCCAACAAGACGCGGACAAATTGGTGAAGTAAGAACCTCAATGCAGGGTGCTTCAGTAACCCCATTTGCAAACACACATTTTGTTCTTCCTTACGGCTTGCGCTTACAACAGACAAAGAACGCTGGCGATACATCAGTCACAATCCCTGCTGGTATTACATTTGTCTATGCCATCGCAGTTGGTGGTGGCGCAGGTGGAAGTAGTGGTGGCGGTGCGGGTGCTGGTGGTGTTGCTTGGGGCTGGACTTTAGCAAACTCAACTTGTGTAGTTGGCGCTGGCGGTGCTTCTACAACTGCGGGCGGTTACACTCGATATGGAAATGTAATAGCTGGAGGCGGACAACTCAGCAACTCAACAGGAATTTTAGGTTCAGGTGGCGGTGGTAACGCTGGTGCTGGTGGAACTAATTATTGGGGAATTCCTGGAGGCGCGGCTGGAACATCAACATCAACAGATGGAAAATCAGGCGCAGGTGGAGGTGGTGGTTTTCTTTCAACTACTGCTGGAGTCAATGGCGGTAATGGTGGAAATGGAATTTCAGGCGGCGGCGGAGCACCTTGTAATGCGGCAGGTTCACAAACAAATACTGGTGGTAACGGCGGTTCAGGACTTGTGGGAGGTGGAGGAGGTGTTGGGTCAACCACAACTGGAACACGCACAGGTGGTTCAGGCGGAAACGGAATAAACATTTTGACTGGCGCACAAACAACTGGCGGCGCTGGTTCAACTGGCACAAATACAAATGGCGCTGCTGGTGGTGGTGCTGGCATTGCAGGAAATGGAACTGCTGCTTCGGGAACTACTGGCGGTGTTGGTGGACTTGGCGGTGGCGGCGGCGGAAATTCAGCAACAGGCGGCGCAGGAATACTTTACCTTTTCTACTAGGAGACAATTATGAGCGCATCGATCTATAGCAATTCATCATTTACTGATTCTCCTTACGGACTCAAGCTGCAACGCACATACACAACATCTGCTTCTGTAACTGACATCCCTGCTGGCATTCAAAGAGTTTATGCAATTGTCATTGGCGGTGGTGGTGCTGGTTCATCACAAACAACTGGCGGTGGTGGTGGTGGTGGGGCAGGAGGTTATTCTGCTGGCTGGACTTATATTTCAAACTCAGTAACAGTCGGAACTGGTGCTGTTGGAAATTCAACTGCGGCTGTTGCCCCTAATGGCAATCCAAGCATTTATGGAATGGTGATGGCTGGTGGTGGTTCAGGTGGAGCAAACGGAATTCAAGGAGGCGCTGGCGGAGGCGCAGTAACTATTACTGGAAGTTCATCAGCCGCGGCTTATACAGGCGCTCCTGCTGCAAGTTTTGGTGTAACTGGTTACGCCGCAGGAAGAGATGCCGCTGGCGTTTCATCTGGTGGTGGTTCAGGTAATACAACAGTCACAGGAACTGTAACTGCTTCTGCTGGTGGTCGTGGTGTTATCTGCGGTGGTGGCGGAGCAGCAGGAACAGCAGGAACAGGCACAGGCGGTGCTGGTGGTACTGGCGATTTCTATGCTGGCGGTGCTGGTTCATCAGGAACAGGAATTACTTTTGGCGGCGGTGGTGGTGGTGCAGGTTATACATCAAATGGTTTTCCTGCTGGTTCTCCTGCTGGTACTGCTACTGGTGTTCTCAATAACGGAGGACAAGGTGGTTCAGGTGGAGGTGGTGGAGGCGCTGCTTCCACACTAGGTACTGCTGGCTCAGGCGGTAATGGCATTGTTTATCTTTACTTCTAAGGAGTTCTAATGGCTATCAAATACGAATACAACTCACCTTGCTGCGGTCACTTCTATGTTGAAGTGCGCAATCCAGAGGATGCTCAAGTTGTGACAAAGTGCAATGTCTGCGGACAGGGTGAGTATGTGCTGATCCAGGAAGTAGCTTTAGAAGAGACAATCACAACAGTTTCGGAGTAAACAGCGATGGCAATCTATAACGAGAACATTGCCTATAACGCGGCAGGGGTTCAGTATAACTCTGGGATCAACACAGTTAATGCTGGCTCTTCTATTGTCATTTCCGCAACAACTACAGCTTTAATTGCTCTTCTTACTTTTACAGGTAGTTCTTCTTCTTTTGCAGCAAATCTTACTGCTGATGCCAATATAACTCGATATGCTCAGACATCAACCAATTTAACGTCTACCCAAACTGCCGATTCCAGTATAACTAAATATGCTCAAGCATTAACTGATTTAACGGTTACTCAAACCGCCAGTGTTTCACAAAACAAAAACATAAGTTCATCCTTTTCCGCAGTATTTACTCAATCAGCCGATGCCACAAAAAATCAAAACATAAGTTCATCTACAGCGGTAAGCACATCCCTTCCAGCCACACTTGTTTATTTAAGATCTGCTGATTCATCATTGGCGGCAACAACAACGGTTTCCTCAAGCGCCATACGAACAGTAAATTCCAATTCATCAACTTTAATTTCTGCGGGGCTTACTGCTGATGCTTCCGTCAATAGTTTAATTAGCACAAATACCAGTGTTATTGCTTCTTTACCAGCAACAGCTACATTAAATTCTTTAATTCGTTCATCTTTAGGCATAACAGCAGGATTATCCTCAAAGGTAAAAAGGTCCAACCCAATAACCGACCATGACACTGTTTTCTATGGTCAGATTATGCCTCGTCCATGGGCGGGAGAACTGCTTCAGCGCCAGTGGGCTGGAGTGATCCAAACTGAACGAGATGAGTCAGCAAACCTTGGAACTAAACAAGCTGATGGTATCCTTGGCGAGCGCAATAAGTTTGCCACACTAGCCCAGCGCCGTTGGGAAGGGATGCTTTTATGATTAACAACTACCCCCGTGAGAGCGTTGAATTCCAACCTATCCTCATCACCCTTGACGGGACTCCGTTCACAACTGCTGCTGATATTGAAGTTGCTATCACTGCTCAGAACGCCCGTCCATCTACTTGGATTGCTTCGACTTCTCTTAACGGAGAAATCGGCGTGATGATCCAGAACCTTGCAGTAGGAACATATTTAGTGTGGGCAAGAATCACAGACTCGCCAGAGATTCCTGTTATCAATTGTGGAGCATTTGCTGTATCGTAATCCTCAGCCCTTCCTAATCGGCTGAAAGACCCTCGCGTTTCACCTTCGCGGGGGTTTTTCTTTTGTGTCGCACTTCAAATCTCAACCATAATCTGTTAGGCTCTGCCCACCACTAGAAAGGGTGAATATGATCGACAAGATTCTTGAGGAAAGACAAGAACAATATGGCGATGCTGAGGATAACTTCTTAGCCATTGGTCGCATCTGGGGAGCCTTGCTTCGCATCGATGACATCAAGCCACACGAAGTAGCTTTGATGATGGATGCGTTAAAGACAGTGCGCATATTTCAGAACCCAGTTCATAAAGATTCATACGATGATAAAGAAGGCTACATACGCCTTATCAGAGAGTTTGTGGGTATCTAATGGGATTACTAGATGATCTAAAGAACGATGATAACTTCGTTGATAAGCCACGCTCTTGGTGTTCTACTTGCACATTGTTAGAAAACCTACCGCCAGAAGAACGCAAGTTACTCACCGCAAAGATGGACGATAAATCTATTTCCCATTCTTCTATCAGCAAAGTTCTCAAGGCTAACGGTTTTGACTTAGCAACTGGAACTCTCGGCAGACATCGACGTGGGGAGTGCCAACGTGTCGCTAAAAGATGATTTAGAACAGATTGAGAAAGATAAAGATCCAGAAATTGTGGAACTCCGCAAGGCTCTTATCAATACTCAGAAGCAACTACAGAAGCAGAAGCAACGAGATCAACTTATGGGCGAAGCAGTCTTTCGTGCTGCCTATGATGCGATGCTTGCCATGGGTCATATAAAGCCCGTAGAAGCGCCGAAGAAGGATGTTCGTAAAGCCAAGTCAGAGGTTGCATTACTCCACGCTACGGACTGGCAAGGAGCTAAGATAACTACCTCGTACAACTCTGAGGTAATGAAGAAGCGAGTCATGGACTTTGCTTACAAGTCTGTAGAGATTACCGAGATTGCCCGCAAGCATCACCCAGTTAAGGACTGTGTAGTGATGTTTGGTGGGGACATGATTGAAGGTTTGTTTAACTACCCTGGACAACTCTGGGAAGTTGATAGCACTCTCTTCGAGCAATACACAACAGTCTCTCGTTTGATGGTGGACTTCGTGCGTTACCTTTTGACGCAATTTGAAACCGTTAAGGTTGTTGCTGAATGGGGAAACCACGGGCGTATTGGATCAAAGCGTGACCATGTACCAAAGGCAGATAACTTTGACCGTATGTGCTACGAACTAGCGCGCCAGTTACTCGCAGGAGAGAAGCGCCTCAGTTGGGAAGATTGCCCAGAAGATATTCAGAAGGTTGAGATTGGAAACTATCGCGCACTCTTGATGCACGGCGATGAAGTTGGTCGTGCTGGCTTTGCATCTCCAGCAGCTTGGCAAGCAGCAGGAAACCGATGGAAGGCTGGCTCATTCAAATGGTTCTTCCAAGATATTTACCTTGGTCACTACCACCGATTTGCACAGGAACCAATGTCGGATCAGACAGGTTCTATCTATTGGACTGGTTCTACTGAGTCCGATAACCGATATGCAAGAGACTCAATGGCAGTATCGGGCGTTCCATCCCAGCGACTTCACTTCATTGATCCAGTGAAGGGCCGCGTTACTTCTCAATACCAAATATGGCTAGACTGATGTTTAGGTTCGAGTGTCCTGGTTGCGGAAATGTAATCATCACTTCGATTAACGATGATTTAGATTGTCCTATTTGTTTCTCAATGCTTGAGTTCAAAGGAAAAGAAAAAGGTGAAAATGAAAGCAGTTAGTTTGTTTGCTGGTGTAGGAGGATTTGACCTCGCACTAGAACGAAGTGGCGTAGAAGTTGTAGCGTCAGTAGAGATTGATAACAAGGCTCAGGAAGTGCTACGCCGACGCTTCCCGAATTCAACAATCTTTGGCGATGTTACGGAGGTAACAGGTGAGCAACTCATTTCAGCAGGATTCGATCCCGTCGATGGAATCATTACAGGAGGATTTCCCTGCCAAGATTTGTCCGTCGCTGGTAAGCGAGCAGGACTGGCGGGAAAACGGTCTGGACTTTTCTGGGAAATCTGCCGACTCCTTGACGAAACAAGAACGCAAAACTTTATCCTCGAAAATGTCCCTGGTTTACTTTCCAGCAATAACGGAAGAGACATGGTCGTTGTCATTGAAGCGTTGGTCCAGCGCGGGTATCGCGTGGGATGGCGGGTGCTTGATGCTCAATACTTTGGAGTACCCCAACGGCGCAGAAGAGTCTTTATTGTCGGAAGTCTTGGAGACAGCGGGCGATCACCTCAAGAAATACTCAATCTCCGCGAAAGCCGCAGCAGGTATTTTGAGGCGAGCAAGCAATCGGGGCAAGTCCCTTCCAACGCAGTTACAGAACGCGCTCGAAAGCATACGGTAGGAACTTTAACTGTATCTGATTTAATCAAAGGTCAAATGAGCAACGAAGCAATTCAAAACAATCTATTGCAGGTTGTCGATGTGGTTCAGTAAAGGCAAACGCGCCTCTTCTTACGACGATTACGAAACTTGGATTCAGGGGGGGGTAGTTCCTACATTGAACCGCATGGATAACAATGGAGAGTCATACGCAACCGTTCTCATCATCGATGGGACTCGCGTTGGCGATGTAAGAGTTTACGAAGATCAGATAGCACCGACAGTTATTTCACGATATGGAACTGGTGGAGGAAACGTGCCAATGGTATTTCCAATTCAGGATGGAAGAGACATGGAAAAGAATCAGAATGGATTGGGAGTCGGAGCAGAAGATGCTCCTTCCTATACTTTAGATCGCACAGGCGGACAAGCAGTTGCTTATTCAATCCGCGAAGATGCAAAAGCTAATAACTTTAGCGCGACTGAAACAGAAGTATCTCTTGCGCTGCAAGCCCATCAACCATCTGTGCAATCTCATCATGCCCAGTTGTTTATCGATCAACCACCAGTTGTCCGCCGACTAACACCAACAGAGTGCGAGCGCCTTCAAGGATTCCCAGATGGTTGGACTGATGGACAAGCAGACTCACATCGCTATAAGCAAATGGGTAACGCTGTTGCAGTACCAGTAGTCGAATGGATTATTAACCGCTTAGTTAGCGCGGTTGACTGATTTGAATATAAGGTGGAGCTGTGAAAGCAGTTAGTCTAGCCGCTATGTTCATTGCTTCTAGGATGTCAGCCCCAGCATGGAGAGCGCCGAGGGCGTAGGAAGATCCAGAACCGACGGCGTAGATTCCAGGATCGTTTCTCGACGCAACCAGTTCTTGATCGACATCAAAGATATATCCACCCACGGCGATAAGAAACTGAAAGCGCATCTCAGATGATGGTTCGTTAAAGTTATAGCCATGTCGGATTAGGCATTTGCGAAGAGACGGCATCGCCTTGGTAATCATAAAATGAACCAAGTCTTTCTTATCTCTTGCCGTCAACTTAGGTGGGATCCAAAGATGCTGGGCGATGTCGCAGGGTGATGCTTCACCAGAACCTCCAATAATAAAATCGCCACGCTTATTCAGCTTTGTAATAGTTGGGTGGCTATAGATTCGACCCTCAGAATCGGTAGTACGGCTATCCGCCATGAGGGTGCAGTGATCCTCGTACTCAACTCCAATGATTGTGGTCATGGGGAGAATCCTCTCACGACACGAAGAAATGGGTTGTTGACACCCCGTAATCTTTGGCTATAGATTACGCACACACGGGTTAAATAAAACCCCAGACGAAAGGTAAAAGATGAGCGGTACATTAGTAGTCCAATCCGACCAAAGTGGATGGACAGATAAGCAGTTAGCAGTCCTCAAGCAAATCGGCGTACAGAACGCCTCTCAAGGTGACTTGGATATTTTCTTTAACTATTGCCAGCGCACAGGACTGGATCCATTTGCTCGCCAGATTTACATGATTAACCGTGGTGGCAAGTGGGGCATCCAGGCATCCATCGATGGACTTCGTATTGTCGCGCAACGATCTGGCAACTACGGCGGCCAGACTCCAACTCAGTGGTGCGGTCAAGATGGCGTGTGGACTGATGTGTGGTTGGCAACAACTCCACCAGTTGCAGCTCGCGTCGGCGTTTACTACAAGGATGTTCAGAACCCAACATGGGCAGTTGCTAAGTGGGATTCATACGCAGTTCCACAGAACCCAATTTGGAAGAAGATGCCAGACCTTATGCTCGCTAAGTGTGCAGAAGCGCTCGCTCTTCGCAAAGCATTTCCTAATGATCTCTCTGGTATTTACACCAGCGAAGAGATGGCTCAGGCAGATGTAGATAAGAAGCCAGCAGAAGCAAAGCAAGTCAGTTCAATTCCACAGGCAGTTCAATATGCACCAGAAATGGTTGCTGATGCTGAACTTATTATTAAATCAATTTCAGAAGTAGATACTATTGACGAACTCCGCAAGATTTGGACAATGGAATCTACTTATCTTGATATTCCTGCTGGCGGTACAACACTTAAAGAAGCAATCAATGTTCGCGTTAAGGAACTGACAGATAAGTTGAATAACACAGAAGTGGTTGATGCAGAATGAGCGTCGAGGTTGGAGAGCGCCTAGCGAATGAAGGCTCACAACTAGCCATCATTTTTCAAAGAGAGTGGTCACGCAAAGCTGAGGATTGGTTTGCAACCTTGATTCCTGGTGACACCTTTACTTCCGAAGACATGATTACCGCTATTGGATTCCCCGATCAACGCACACCGAATTCTAATAACGCCATCGGATCAAAGATTCGTACTTGGTCACACGCTGGTTTAGTGACTAAGCGAGGATACGCAAAGACAACTCGCTCTCAATCTCATTCACGCATCATCGTATTGTGGGAGAAGAAATGACAGACATCATCGTAACCCCAGCACAGGTTGAACAGAAGATGATTCAACTCTCCAAGGAGATTGATGTTGCCCAAGCCCAGTTAGAGTCAGCCGAAACCAACTACAACGATGTCAAAGCAAAGTATGAACTTGGACTTGCCAAGGCTCGTATCTGCATGGCATCTGAGAAGAACGCCAATGGCAAGCCATTAACTGCAACCGAGAAAGATGACTTTGCATTAGTCGAGAATGAGGACTTGCACCTGCTATTGGCATCTGCCGAAGCTGTTGTTCGTGCTTCACGCGCTAACGCATCTCGCCTAAAGACTCAGGTTGATTTAGCCCGCAGTATCGGATCATCGGTTCGTGCAAGTCTGGATCTCCAATGAGCGAAGAGATACTTAATAACCCAATAGCTGAATCTTATTGGCGCGCAGTTATCGTAAAAGAAATTGAAGCGCTCGCTACAACCGTATCCAACTCAGACTTTGAGCAGGGTTTCCTCAAGGCTAAGGCTCTTGCGATTGCTGCTGCGAAAGGAAAGAAATGACACGGGAAGAAGTAGTAACTCAGACATTAGTTGAGAGAGGCTTCACTGGCTTTCAAGCCAAGAAGATTGCTCACGAAATTATCCGCAACCTAGTTGCCTACTCACGCATCCAAGATCAGAGACAACAATACTTCTTTGAATTAACTCGAAAGGCACAACGATGAGCGAAGAGACAAACGCCTATCTAGGAACCATGCTTGTTCGCGCATTGAACAACTGGGATTCCAGGAGAGCGCGTTCAAAGCAAGTCGAGATTGGCCCATCGCAAATTGGTGGATGCAGACGGCAGGTTTACTATCAACTGATTGACGCACCCAAACTTCATACGCCAGACAAGTTGGCTTCGATTATGGGTACGGCAATTCACGAAATGATTGCTCAGGCTATTAAGTCAGAAGATCCATTTGGCGATAACTTCCTCATCGAACAAGAACTAGATGATGATGGATTGCCAGCGCATACGGACTTATACATCCGCAATAAAGGTCTAGTCGTTGACTGGAAAACCACTACCAAAGCTGGTCAGCGTTACTTCCCATCCGAGCAACAGATCATGCAGGTAAATCTGTATGCCTATATCTTGGAGAAGAATGGCGAGACACCGAAAGAAGTCTCATTAGTATCTATCGCTCGCGATGGAAAGATGGAACATATTAAGACTCACTCTGAACCATATAACCGAGAACTTGCTGAGTCTGGGTTGAAATGGCTTGAAGAAGTTAAAGAGAGCGCCGAGAAGCGAGAGATTCCAGAACCAGAGAAACCTAAGCATTTTTGTTTTGCTTCATGCCAGTGGTACGACGCAACTGGGGAGGTTGGATGCGCGTCTATGCGTCGTTCGTAGATTGGTCTAAAGGCAGTTGCCAAGGGTTAGATACGAATATCTTTTATGATGTAGAAGAAATTCGCCAAGCCTCACCCGAACGCAAGTTGAAGATGGATCGTATTCGCCAGTTGTGTACCTCATGTCCGATATTTGAGAAGTGCCTACAGTGGGGCTTTGAGAATGAGAGTTACGGAGTTTGGGGTGGAATGACAAGCGCCGAAAGAGATGCTGTCGCTGGCGTTGCTAAGATGGAATGGCGCAGTAAGACATTAGACGAGATGGGACAATTTGGCGTGAGTGAAGCTGAGATAAAGCGACACATTCGCCCTAAGTCAGTCTCGCCGTATAACAGATGGAGTAACCATGATTGATTTGTTTGGTCAGTTCTGGAACGCCTACCCTCGCAAAGCCAGCGTTAGAAGCGCTCGCGAGGCGTGGGCAATAGCCATAACTAAGCACCCCGCAGAGAAGATAGTTCAAGCTGCTCAACGCCTAGCCGCCGACCCCAATCTGGATCTAACCTTCACGCCCGCACCAGCTCGTTGGCTTGAACAAGAGCGCTGGCACGATGGGCAATTGCCACCCCGCCGATTAAGCCCCCAGGAGGCTCAGGAGAAGGAGAAGGCATTGGCTAGGGAAAGGGATGAAGAAGAGCGCAAAAGGTCGCTACAACTGGCACAGGAGGCTGAAATCGCCCGTCAAAATGCAGTGCCATTGCCGCCAGAATTGAAGGCTGAATTGCTTGCTAAGTGGGCGCAATCAGCGTACCCTAAACCGTAACGGTTACGCATAAGGAGTATGAATGACCATAACCCAAGTGGCTCCATCGGCTTTAATGGTGGGAGATCCCATCATTATTAACCATGAGCGCCTAGTAGTTCGCGCAATTGACGGCCCAGACCATAACAACACCTATGACTTGTATCTCACTGGAGATTGTGGTGACTGCCACAAAGTAGTGACTGAACCTGTTGCAGTTGTTGTCAATGAGTAAGTCTAAACAAAAGGGTACTAGCGCAGAATCAGCTTTCGTTAAGAACGAACGCGTATTAGAATTATTCCCTTTTGTTGAACGCCGCGCATTAAGCGGAGTCAATGACATGGGCGATGTATCTGGTGCGCCTGGACTTGTATTTGAAATTAAAAATCACAAGTCATATAAATTTCCAGAATGGCTAAAGGAAACCGAAGTTGAGCGTGTCAATGCGAAAGCTGACTATGGAATCTTAGTTGTTAAGCCTAATGGCGTTGGGCTTAATTCAGTAGATCAATGGTGGGCAGTCATGCCAATGAGCGCAATACTGGATCTTCTACGCGACGCGGGATATGGAAGTGCAAAGGTTGTTGACACGGAAATGAATCAGGAATAGATTACGGTCACAAGGGAAAATTCCCACGACGAAAGGTGAAGCATGACTCTTATATTAACTTGTTGGTCTTGCACCAACACAGTAAAAATCAAGGGCGGTATGTTGCCCGAAGGATGGAAGAAGATATTTGGATCGTTCGGAGCTGAATACTTTTGTCCTGGTTGCATTAAGGATTCGGTGTCAGCATGACTCATGTATTTCTTGGATGTTCTAATCCCAACTGCGCTCGCGAATTTGTAGCTGACTTTAAGTATTACGATAAGCATGAAATTCAAAATCCATATTGCTCAAACTGCGATTCAGTTATTGAACGCGTGATTGTAAAGGTGGCATGATGTCGGACATTCCAGAACTTCGTACCTGTTCAGAACACTGCGGTGAAATCCGCAAGCCAAACGATGTTGAATTGAAAGAATTCACAGATCGTTACGATTATCGAGAAGATGGACTTGGCTTCTGCGGTTGGTGTCGTAATGGCAACAACGAGTGGGGAATCAAAGAGCTTTTATTCGATATTAAGAATGACTTCATGGTAACGCCATGCTGTCATGCCGAAGCTGCCGCAGCATTTTTTGTATATGGAGATGAGTAAATGGACGAACAAGAAAAAGCGTTTTGGGCTTGGTGGAATAAGATCGAAGCCCATAAAGATAACTACAACTTGCGCATGGCATTTGACGCAGGGTACGAGGCGGCCAGCAATGGCTGATGAAGAGGATCTAGTGCCATGTTCCCGATGCGAGTCCAAGGTTGGAGAAGAAACTTTGGTTTCCATCGGTGATTGGAAAGTATGCGAGATATGTTGGGATGACCTTTAGTGCCAGAGTACCCATTTAAGTGTCCCGATTGCGGGATCGAGTTCGAGATTACCAAGTCAATCCATGAGGAAGTTCCTCACCCAATATGCCAGTGCGGTGCAACAATGCACCGTATCTATGGCGCGACTCCAGCGATCTTTACTGGATCGGGATTTTACAAAACAGATAAAGGAATGAAATGAGCAACAAAAGAAAAGCCCAGTTCGACGCGCAGGATCAAAAGAAAGTTAAGAGCCAGATTGATTCACTCGTACAAGGCGGAATGAATTATGTTGCTGCCACTATCGCAAAGAAAATCAACGAAATTCTTGCAGAATTAGAGTCATCAAAGGTAAAACCTGCTGATGTAGAAGGTTTTAAGCGTGGATTAGTTACGGCTAAAGCCCTTGTAGAAGTGCATATTCAACCGAATTCTTAGTAAAATAATCCAGTCCGTAACCAACACCTGTAAGGGGGAAATCATGGACGAGTCAAAGATAGTTGATTGTAAGTGTGGCCGCCAGAAGTGGATCGATTCTAACTGCGAAGTCTGCAAGAAACTGGCGGAAGGCGTATAGATTCTTTTCCGTGGCAAAGTCCTTGTCGTAGCCTTACTGGTTGGACTTTGTAATTTTCCCTCAGCTCATGCAGTAGCGCCAGGATATAAACAAGTCACCATGAGTCCTATGGCCTATGCGCAAAAGCTGGTTAAACCTTCTCAGTTTGAGTGCTTACGCGATCTCTGGAATTCTGAGAGTCACTGGAATTACAAGGCTCGCAATAAAGTACCTGTATATCAAATCCGTAATGGCAAGCGCGTTGCTCTTCATGCCTACGGCATTGCTCAATTGCTGGGTGAAAAGTCTAGGGATCCTTTTGTTCAAGTCACGAAAGGATTGAGATACGTCTCTTCCCGTTACTCCAGTCCATGCAACGCTCTCAATTGGCATAAACGCCATGGCTGGTATTAGGATGGGTTACGCATAATCTGAAAGGTACAAGTGAATAAAGAAGTAGTTGAGTTGGTAAAGGCGCGAGCTAATGGTTACTGCGAAGTTTGTGGTAAGCCAGAGCAAGCGTCAATGGCATTACATCATCGCAAGTTAAAGTCTCGCGGCGGTCAGGATACGGTTTCAAACCTCATCCGCATTTGCCATAAGTGCCATAACCTCGGAACTAAATCTATTCACATGAACCCAATGGATGCTGAGAGCAAAGGTTGGATGGTTGGATCGTGGCAGGAACCAGAAGTGGCTCCGTTCAAAAAACCAGATGGTGCTTTCGTGTTATTAAATAATGATGGAACTGAAACCCAAATCGAAAGGTAAATATGAATACAGTTATTCTCACAGGAAATCTAGGCAAGGATCCAGAATTCAAAGTAAGCGCTGATGGAAAAGGAATTTGTAACCTATCCCTGGCAGTTGGCCAGCGCGTTAAGAAGGATGGCGAATGGGTTGATGGCAAGCCTATGTGGTTTCAGGTTAAATTCTTCGGCGTTCAAGCTGAAAAGATTGTAGATAAGTTCAACAAGGGAAACACCGTCACTATCTCTGGTCGCTTGGCTCAGTCATGGTGGGAGAAGGACGGCGTAGAACACACCTCATTGGACATCTACGGCAACGATATTCACAAGGTCGAGCGCCAGGAAAAGGCTGAGTCCGCCGTGTCATCTAGTGAGGCAGCGCCCTTCTAATGGACGAAGAACTTTGGACTTGTTCTCAGGTGATCGAATACCTCGGAATCAAACTTAATAATCTACGGCAGATCCAGCACCGTGGCACTATCAAGTGGGTTAAGAAGGTCGGCAAGGAAGTTTTCTATTCTGCTGACCAAGTTAAAGCCTACAAAATTAAGCGAGATGAGCGTAATCAGGCGTAGCATTTGGCTATGTTTATTATTGAGGCAGATGTAACCATCGCAGAGATCGACGATGCGCTTGGTTACATTTCCCTTGAACTAAACACTGATGTAGCTGGAAATCGCTTGAATTGGAAAAAGCGTCAAACGCTGTTGTCGAGTGCTGATGACTTGCTAGATGAAAGACTTTCAAGGATGGGCCGCCCCGTAACGGCTGAATAAAGCGTAACGGCCACAAAAAAAATTTTGTCCTACTTCTCCTACAAACGGCTGGGTAAGGCGTAGCGTCGAGTTATCTAATCTGGATCCTACCTACCAGGAAAACCCTCGGCAAACCCTCAGAAAGTTCTCAGGTTTCCCCCTTTCTGGATCCTAAAAACCCCGATTTGATCGAACCTCTTTCCTCCTTTCTGGATCCGTTTTCAGCTTTTGTTTAACCTTTCTTTACCTCGTGACGAAACCCGTCTCCGTTTGGGGTGTCCCCCGTGATGATTAAATCCCCGTTTGAGAACCACGCGACGAGATGAATTCCGCACCCGACGCAATCCGCCCCGAGGTCGTTCATTATTTCAAGGGCGGGGATTTCAAGAGTGACGAGCCCGCAATTTAGGCAGGTCGCTTGAGTTATTCCGTGGTAGGTCGCTTTCTTTGGGCAATCGCTGAAGGGGTTTTCGTTGCCTTCGTTATCCTCACAACCGCAAAACCCGAACCTTTCTACCTGTGTTGCGTGGGTAAGTTCTGCCAATTCACCCCAAGAAATCGAGTCTTGGCTTCTGTCTTTTGTCATTTTTCCACCTTTTCCAATCGATCAAATTTCAAATGTGCCGAGGCTCATCAGGTGGGACGAAATCCCACGACCCCCGAAGGGGTTTCGCCTTAGTATTCGCGCCCTGTTGCCTTCGCGATTAGCCACCATCCCCCCTCAATTATGAGAACCAAAGCGACGGCAGACACGGCGAGGATTCCCAAGCCAACAGCCAATGACCCGAAATAGAGAAGGGCGCTTGATGTTTGAATCATTTCATGGACTCCAATTTCACAATTATGTCGTGACAAATGAAACTTTCATCGTCTCCGTTTAAGTCACAAGGTTCTTGAATTTGTAAATACAAGGAAGAAAGAAGGTTTGAAATTTCGAGTGGGGTCATCCCTCTATTTGTTTTGAATTCGCACGAAATTTTCATTTCTGGATCCGTGCGCGTTCAATTTGGCAACCATGGCAAGAGCAAGAATCGACATCGTTTGCACCTTCAAAAAGATTCTTTCGTGCTTGGAGCTTTGTGCGGTAGTGGAAATCCTTCACAAGATTTCCAAACTTGCAGAAATACGCATGATTTATTTCGCGCCCCTCTGAATCAGAGAAGCCCGCTTTTTGTGTTGCTGTAATAAGCACTCCACCGCTTGAGAGAGTGTAGAAACCCGTCAAACGAACACCGAAGAATTTGCGAGTGTTTGGGGAGAAATAGAAACCTTCTGTTTCCTGTGCGATTACTTCTACATAAGAAGAATCAAAGCGCTTTGGGACTTGTCTGCATCCATTGCAGGTACAGAGGAAGGTCGGAATTTCTGTCTTTTGTTCTGTTGTTTGCATTTGTTTCACCTTTTCCATTTTGATCGAATTCACCTTTTTAGGCTCATCAGTTGGCGCATTACGCCAAGACCCCCGAAGGGGTTTCGCCTTATTTGATTAGATGGATGTTCTTCTTAATTGCTTCGACAATTTCCGCCGTTGTTGCTCCTTCACCTGTGAATAATTCGCACTCCTTAAATTCGCCGTTTTCGTTGAATTCAATCCAAGCGCCTTCTTTGTTGGCGCAAATGTTCACGGTTTGAGTTTCTCCGTACACATAAACAGCCATGCAGAAACCGCCCGTTTGCTCCACTTCTACATTGTGAATCCCTGCATCCATAAGGGCGGAAGCAATTTCGGTGGTTCCTTGTTCTTCTGAAGCCAAAGCAACTTGGCAGGTGTAACAACCCCCGCGCCTTGTCTCTTTGTAGTTGCCGTTCATGTCGTAAATTTTGTTCTCGACAATGTGGGGGTGTTCTACGAATTCGGGGCAGGTTTTAGGAAGATTCGCCCAAGTTGTCTCGCTCATTAGTTCACCGCCTTTGGGTTGTGGAAATGGTTCTCAGGTCGTGCGCTGTCGTCCATATTGGCGGGGTTTTCGTCGCAGTTCTCAAAATGCGCTTCTTCTTCGCCTTCGGTGTAGAACTCACCACAAGCACCACAGGAAACCTGCTCGAAGTAATCTCCCCAAATGTCTGTTTCGTCGATTCCTTCGTAAATGTCTTTCAGATAACTGAGAACGCTCTCGCCTGTTTCTTGTTTTGCCTCAGCGATTACCGCTTCAAGGTCGAAAGACTTCAGAAGTTCAAGAGCGTTTTTCAGTGCATCCGACGCGCCCTCATCTATTTTCCTTTGGAGGGTGTCCTCGAACTCTTCGTCATAGGTTGGGTCGTCATACTTTGCGAGAGCGTCGCGCCAATCTTTCTCGGCTTGCTCTTGTCGCTTTGTTAGTTCCGCGATTATTTCCGCGAAGGTTGGTTTTGTTTCTTGTGTGACTTCTTCGGTCATTTGGTTCACCTTTTCAGCTTTTGGAGGACTCTTTCGCCCTCGCCTTACGCCCAAGATTACGGGAAAACAGGGTGAAAGGGAACTAGGCGCGGGAGGTGCTTTTCTGGATCCGTGGGCATATTTCGCCCCAAAAGAAAGCCCGAAGCACCGAGAACGAAAGAAAATCCCCGAGATCAAAAATGAGGAAATGGCTCAGGAAGCACCAAAATAGGGGGTTTGCAGGGCTTTAGAGGCGTTTCAGCTTTTGCCGTAGTTGTGCCAACTTGTACCGATACCCGCTCCCAAAGGCGCACCACAGGGCTCGAGATGTTCTGGATCCGTGGGAGTCCGATTCACGCTCAGATTCAGGGGGTTCAGTTTGGGGGTTGGTTAATCAAACTCCGAAACCTTTGCATCTTCCAACTTCTCCCCATCTTTTCCCCAATTTCCCTAGATTACTGAGGACAACTGCCACCGATTCGCTTTCTACTTGTCCCCAACTTATCCACACCTCAGCAGTCCCTTACCCGTAGCGTCTGCCTACATCTTCGGCAATCCCTTCCTCGTAGGGGGTGGGGGTAGTTTGCGTTCCCTGTTTGGCTCTGAGGATTCGCCAATGTCCTAGACATCTCGGCTCCGTTTGTCTAAGTCTCTAGAGGGTGGGGCGGTAGCCCTTCCTTTTGAATTCTTTGACGGGCGGTGTGGATACGATGGGGTTGGCGCGTATTCTTTATATCACCTCTCCATAAATATGTCATAAATGTAATCTATGATCCGAAGTTAACCGTTTGTAGGTGGCTTAAAAAGATTGCCTAGATGAATTGATAGATGTTCTAAAACCACGACACTTACCGTACTCAGTGATTTCCAGCGGTGGGCATAGATAGCCAGTTACGGACTATCGTTATAGATAGGGGATTACTCCCAACTGCGCTAACTGATGATCTCTTCTTGTAATTCTCTTTCAGGCAGTTCGTGTTGAAAGAAAGAAATCATCTCGCTGTTTAATCTGGTGCTTAGTAGATTCGGTAGCTGTACCAAGGTTTGCCAGACACTATCTGGGCATCACGAATTTTCCCCATCTAACGGGTCCACACTAGGGTGAGTAGTGTGCCTAGTTTTTTACATGGTTTGCTAGGCATCCATTATTAAATTGTGGTCGTTTTCTCCGCGACCCACGAACGATAGCACTTTCTCAAACCATTGCAAGTGATAGGCTGTAACCATTACGAAAGGTGATCCTATGAAGGTTACATTTTATGGCGGGTCCAAAGATGGAGTCCAACGCGATATAGATCCAGAAGAAGGATACAACCTCACAGTAGTTGCGATGGTCTATCACCCATACTGCCCATTGGTAGAGCAAGAGATTTATGAGATGGGCAAGGATGGCAATTTGCATTTGCGCCCAACCGAAATCAAACCGTGTGAACGATGCTCCGTAATTAAAGACGATATGATTAAGGAACAAACGCAGAAGCAAGAGAAGCGCCAAATTGAAATTGCATTTCACAAAGCTGTATGCAACTGCGATTACTGTGGAATAGAGGATGAATTATGATTAGAAATTTTATTTACTACTGGCGCAACTACGGTTTTCAGTGGGCTTGGCTTTATCTCCAGGTAGGCGCTAACGCAATTGATGGCAGTCTTGCATTGATTGATAACAATTGTAACTGGGACAAAGACTGCGATTGCTTGGAGTTGATTTAGTAATTGACTGCATTAGGTGGCGGCACTAACAAACGCATTGATGATGGGCGCTGGCGTAAGTACGCACGTCTCATCAACGAAGGACACTCTCAGAGAACTTCGGCTCAGATGGCTGGCATCAGCTACTCATCTGTCATGCGTCAAATGCGCGTACCCACTTCACGCCTTAACAGAATCCTTGGTGAGTTCGGACATGAGAAGGCTGGAGTCTTTGGCATTGATAAAGTCAAAGGCGACTCGGCTAGAGCGCTAGAGGACTTTGGTTATTTCCGATCCAGATACTTTGCGCGATCTACTTCGCCATGGGCAGAAGAAGCCGTTTACAAAATGATGGAGTTGGCAGCCAGCCCTCATAAGGAATATGTTGTAGTTAACCAGCCTCCTGGTGTTGGTAAGTCAACGCTATGGACTCACGACTTTCCAGTATGGCTTGCAGTGCGCGATAGATCCAGACGAACCATGATTGGTTCCCGTACTGCTAATCAAGCAATCAAATACACAGGTCGTATTCGTAGAACCTTTGAACGCATGACCCCGATGAAGGCTGACCCAGTGTTGCTAGAAAAGGGTTTAGCCGTTGATGCAGTCTCCACGCTTATCACAGACTTCGGACGATTCAAGCCAGCCAACTCAGACTTGTGGCGCTTAGAAGAATTTATCTTGGCTCAGGATGGCGGAGTTGCCGTCGATGACAAGGAAGCAAACTTTGCAGCTTTTGGTATGGACTCAGGTTTTCTCGGTGGTCGTTATGACACAGTTATCTGGGATGACCTTGTGGACAAGACAAACATCCGCACAGCCGAATCAAAAGAGAACCTCATCAACTGGTGGGAAACCGAAGCTGAAACTCGTCTCGATCCTGGTGGGCTTTTGATCCTCAATGGACAAAGAATGGCTTCTGACGATTTGTACCGCTACGCCCTAAACCTTGTTGACTGGTCTGAGGAATTTGAAGATCAGCCAGAAAAGGCTTCAAAGAAATATCACCACATTATTTACAAGGCTCACTACGATGAGTTGTGTACCGCCGATAAAACCAATGGTGGGCATAAGGGCAATTACCCAGATGGGTGTTTGCTTGATGAAATTCGTTTGCCATGGCGCGAACTTGCCCGTGTTCAAAAGAACCGTCTGGATCGTTACCGCATTTTGTATCAGCAGGAAGATGTTGACCAAGCCTCAAGCCTTATTCAACCAGCATGGATTGACGGGGGAATGGATTCCACTGGCGCTTCTTATCAAGGGTGCTGGGATGAGAACCGAAACATTGGTAAGTGGCCAGAGAACATCCACGCATATTCTGTAGTTACCGCTGACCCATCTCCGACAAAATACTGGGCAGTTCAATGGTGGGCTTATGATGCCGAGACTCAGATGCAACATCTAGTGGACTTGGTTCGTTCGCCTATGGATGCGCCAGATTTCCTAGATTACAACCAAGATAGCCGCAAGTTCACAGGACTCCTTGAGGAATGGTGGCAACGCTCCAACGATCAAGGGCATCCGTTCACCCACCTCATTGTGGAAGCTAATGCTGCCCAGCGCTTCATGTTGCAATACGACCACTTCAAGCGATGGACTGCTATTCGCAACGTCATCATCATTCCCCATCAGACTAACCGCAATAAGTCAGATGAGGAATACGGAGTGCAGACTCTCGCACCTCACTACAAAGCTGGTCGAGTGCGATTCCCTGCTGGCGATTTCATGGGATCTAAAGTAACAATGCGCCCGATGGTGAAAGAATTGATTCACTGGCCAGAGGGTTCAACTGACGATACTGTGATGGCTCACTGGTTTTTAATTTGGAACGCGCCAAATCTTTTCCATGCCCACATGGATACACCACCAACATTTGCTCGACCTTCATGGATGTCTGGATCTCGCTGGCGAGGCTAAGAAAAGTTATGGGTAAGGTGGTATATTTTACGCAAAGTTACCCGCGCCCACAGAAACGAGAATCACATGGCAGCGAAGAAGAAAGCAGAAGTTTACAAGTCCAAAGCCGCAATGAAGAAGCATGAAAAAGGCGAAGGCAAGAAGATGGAAAAGAAAGAAGCAAAGATGGGCATGACCGATAAGGTCAAGACATCAGTTAAGGGAAAGACTGCTTCTCGCAAGATTGTGAAGTCAATCTAATGAAGGCACATCCAGGATTCAAAGCAGTTGCTAAGTCTATTGCTAAGAAGCAAGGAATCTCAATGGATCGCGCATCAGCAATTGTTGCATCAGGCGCTCGCAAGGCATCACCTAAAGCAGTAAAAGCTAACCCACGTTTGAAGAAAGTTTCAGGCGTTAAGAAAGGTTACTAATGCCAAAAGAATTTTGGGATAAAAAGAATCCTAAAAAGACTTCTACAAAATTGACTCCTACGCAGAAGGCAAAAGCGAAAGCTAGTGCAAAAGCAGCAGGGCGGCCTTATCCAAATCTAGTTGATAATGCAGCGGCATCAAGAAAGAAAAAGTAATGGCTAAGACTCCAGCATGGCAACGCAAAGAAGGACAGAACCCCAAGGGTGGTCTTAATGCAAAAGGTCGTGCCAGTGCTAAGGCAGAAGGTCACAACCTAAAGCCACCAGTAAAGTCTGGGGATAATCCACGCAGAGCAAGTTTCCTTGCTCGTATGGGTAACGCACCTGGGCCAGAGCATAAGCCAAATGGAGATCCGACTCGCTTGTTGTTATCACTTCAAGCATGGGGAGCCTCTAGCAAGGCAGATGCTAAGAAAAAAACAGCAGCAATCTCAAAGAGAAACAAGGGTAAATAATGAAGCAGACCAAGGCAACAAAGAAAGTTGCAAAAGTTATGAAAGAATACGGTGCTGGGAAACTTCATTCAGGATCCAAAAAAGGTCCAGTTGTAAAGTCACAAAAACAAGCAGTCGCAATTGCACTTTCAGAAGCAGGAAAGTCCAAGAAGAAATCAGGTAAGTAATGCTGGGTCCATCAGTTGATGAAATTGCTGCGATGCTCCAAGAGCGTCAACAGTTGCAAGGTCCAATCATTGAAAATATGCGCCAGTTGCGCGATACATACAATGGTGATCTTGTTATTCCGCTACCAGAAATGGATAAGCGTGAGAAGTCTGCCGTTGCAAACCTCATAACTACTGGACTAGACCAGACTGCTATGCGCATTGCTTCAACAATGCCTAGCGTTTTTTATCCTGCACTTAAAGAAGGCGATTCAGCATCAGAGAAACGCGCCCGTATTCGTAAGCGCGCAACTATGGGTTGGTGGGAAGCTAACAAGATGCCACTTAAAATGCGCCGTCGCGCCCGCTGGCTTATCGGATACGCATCTTCACCTGTAGTTCTACGCCCAGATACCAAGTGGGGTGCAGCTCGTTGGGATGTACGCGATCCTCTTAATACTTTTCCTTCAACTGGCGAAGATCCAGATAGCATCACACCAGATAACTGTATTTTTACATACACTCGTTCACGCGCATGGATGCAAGCACGATACCCAGAAGCACTTTCTAAACTTCAAAAACTTAAAGTAACCAAGCCAGATGATCTTATTCGCATTGCTGAATATACAGATAACGAAGTTACTGTTCTTATGGCATCAGCAACAATCAAGCCAAACCCATGGGATTCAGATATGCAAGGATTCCCAAACGTGGAACTTGAACGCGTACATAACCGCACAGGAATGTGCCTTGCTGTAGTTCCAAACCGCATTACTTTGGATCGCCCAATGGGTCAGTTCGATTCACTCGTTGGAATGTATCAATTACAATCTAAGTTGATGGCTCTTGAAGTCATTGCAGTAGAGCGCGGTATCTTTCCAGATACTTACCTTGTATCGCGCCCAGGAGAAACAGCACGATTTGTTGCTGGTCCTTATGATGGTCGTACAGGTCAGGTAAACGTCGTTCAGGGTGGAGACATCCGAGAGATGGCTGCTAACCCAGGATTCGCAACTAATGGAATGATGGATCGCATTGAACGCGCACAGCGTATTGCTTCTGGAACTCCAGCAGAATTCGGTGGAGAATCAACAACTAACGTGCGTACAGGAAAGCGCGGAGATGCAATCCTTTCAGCAGTAGTTGATTTCCCTATTCAAGAAGCACAGGAAGTTCTCGCAGCTTCACTTCAAGAAGAGAACCGTCGCGCTATTGCAATTGCTAAGACTTATTTCGGTAATGAACGCAAGTCATTCTATGTTTCAAGTCGTGGAGCAAAAGGTCATGTTGACTATGTTCCAAATAAGGACTTTGAAGATGACAACAATGTTGTTACCTACTCACACTCAGGTGCAGATGCAAACTCTCTTGTGGTTGGATTGGGTCAGCGCATTGGTATTGGAATCATGTCCAAGCAAACAGCACAGGAAATTGATCCATTCATTGCTGATCCAGAACTAGAGAAAGACCGTGTAGTAAGTGAAGGACTCGAACAAGCGCTCCTACAGTCAATTCAAACCCAAGCATCGCAAGGCGCTATTCCTCCTTCTGATGTGGCTGCTATTGCAACTTTGGTCGCAACTGACAAGATGGACTTGGCAGAAGCAGTAACTAAGGTTCACGAAGAAGCGCAGAAGCGTCAGGCAACACCAGCACCTACTGGTGCGCCAGAGACAATGCCAGGACTTGCACAACCAGGAATGGGCGCGGAACAACCACAAGAAGCGCCAGCAGGTCCACCAGATTTAGGAGCATTACTCGCACAAATCGGAGGTCGCTAATATGCCACGCGGTAGAGGCGGAAAGCGCGATGGTGTAGTTGGAAAGAACTATTCAAATCGCACTGATCTTCAAGGTCAGAATGTAGTTTCAGCACAGCCATCAAACCAACCTGGCGTAAAACTTGCTGCGCAAGCGGCAACTGGTCAACCATACGGAATGGCAACTGCGCAAGAGAACGCGATGAAAGCATTGCCAATTCAGAATACTGGTATGCCAGCAGTGACTACACCACAAGGACAACCAACACCTCGCGGTCAACAGACACTTACTCCACTTGATGCACCAACAGATCATGGACTTCCCATTACACATGGTATGGACATTGGCGATGGCGCTGGCAGAGAAGCGCTTATTACCCCATTCCAAGCAGACATCACAGTAAAGGCTCTTGGGTTGCTCAATCAATTAGGTTCTGATGTATCACCACAGGTTGCTTTGGCTAGAGATTACCTAACTGCTAGAGCATCAAATGGTGCGCCACGATGAGTATGGTGAATCCCCTACCTACTCCAGAAAAAACACCAGCGCAAGAACTAGCAGATAACATTGATGCGCTTCATGCAAATGGATATGGCTCACTAGATATTCCTACACAGGTTGCAATTGCTTCTAGTGGCAACCCATCAACAGTTCAGTTTGCTATTGCTGACCAAATTAAACAAGCTACTGCAAACAATGCAGCGAGTCTGGATCATTTCTATGCAGATGCACAGCAAGCGCGTATGCCATCAATGGTACAAAAGGCAACAACAGCAATCAAGGGTCACTTTGGTAATACACTTTTAGCAGAAGATCATGTTTCAACAATTCAGCAAGACATGATTAAAGCGGGACTAGCTCCAAAGGGAGCAAAGGTCACTGGTATTTGGACTCCAGAATGGACGGCAGCGGCAAACGATGCTGCATATAGCCAACTGACAAAGCCAGGAGCGGGCAACGCACCTGCTAAGTCCACAGTCCAACACGTTTTAGGCGCACTCAGCCTTTCACGCAACCTCAATGTCATCCTCGAAGTTGCTAAATCAACTCCACGATCTGTAATGCAACTTATTGGTGACTCATTGGTAGGTGCAGTGCCAGCAAGTGTGGCATCTGCCGTAGGTCAGGTAGGCGCAAAGCCAGAAAATAGAATTAGCGCCAAGGAATACAACGAACGCGCACTCACTTTTGGTCAAGTATTTAACGATGCAATGACCCTTCTTACATTTATACCTTTGGCTCGCGTAGTAACAGGAGCAAAAGTAGCAGCAACTACAGCAAAAACTGGTGCAGTTTTGTCAGCAGCAGAAGTTGCTCCTAAATACACATTGCTTAATTCGATTGTTGCTGCTAACACTGCTGGAGTTACCAGCATTGCTAATGTATCCGCTAAGGCTTTGCTTAATAAGCCAGTTCTCAAGCAAATTTATTGGGGCATTGATAAATCAATAGTTCCAATTATCGCTAAAACAGCACCCGCTCAGATTGCCATCAGAGACACATTAGCCCAGCGCCTTCGTTTGCCAGCAGTTCGAGCAGCGAATCAATTAGGGCTTACAGTATTAGGGCGTGGATTACAGGAACAAGGGATCGCCCTTGCCGAAAGTAAGTTAGGCAATGAAGAAGGTCCATTGACTTCTACAGTTTACGGCGTTGCTCCTATCTCTGGAACTCTTGCCAATGCTTTAGATATTTTTGCAATTCAAATGAACCCAGGAACAGCGGCTTTTCGCGCAGCAACAGCAAAGCAAATTGTTGGAGATACAGCGAAAGCGGGAGCAGTTTTCCGCAATGCTCTTGATGACATGGGCGCACTCGTTGCGTGGCAAAAAGCAAACCCAGATTTAGATTATACAGAGATCCTTGCAGCTCACAAAGCTGCTGGTGGAACCGAACTTGATGTATTAAAAACTATCGGACAGCAAGTAAATCAAATTGCTGCACAACAAGCAATGATGGAACTTCGAAACCCTCTTATCCAAGATGGCACTTATGCCGCGATGAACGCCGCTCAGAAAGAAGAGTGGGCTTTATCTGCACAGCGCCAGATTTGGGATGATGCAGCAAACCCTAATGGTCTCTTAGCTCAGGCACGACAGACACTTGTTGCAGATCAGAACGCTCTTGAAACTGGCTTCCGTCAAATTGGTGCAAACGCAGCAGGAGACGTTCGCAAGATTACTCAAAAGGGCAAAGGCACATCTCGCTTTAATCAGCAGATTGAAGCTAACTCAATCATGGATCGCGTCCTTAACAGCGATATGAGTCAAAACTTTATTACGCCTCAACTTCTTGAGAAGTTAACAACAGGGCAGATTCCAAAGGCAGAAGAAGTTCTTGCTGCTCGCAAAGCAGAACCGATTATCACTGGATCACCAGAAGAAATTTCAAGCGCGCAGAAGGTTCTTAATGATGCTACTAAAGCAGAAGAACTTGCTAAAGCGAGCGCAAAGAAGGCTGGGCTTGAAGTAGAAGGAGTGTATAAGGTTTATACACAAGCCGACATCAAGAAAAAGATTATTACAGAAGCACAGATGAAGGCGTACCAAGAATGGAACGCAGCATCTAGGGCAGTCCGTGAGGCTCGCTCTGCTTTGAACAAGGTCAATCCAAAGGCTCCATCAGAGTTTGTCGCTCCTACTGTAGAGATGGCAAAACAGGCAGAAGTAAAGCCTAATGCTGGCGCTATTGGGATTGCCCGTCTTGAGACTCTTACTAAGGCTGGCGCTAATAAGATTTACAACAACCTTGCAGAAGAATTACGCCTTGCTAAGACACCAGAAGCAAAGGCAAAAGTCCGCACTGAAATTGCCAATACTCTCCTTGAAGAGTTTGGTTACGATGTTTACAAACTTGGTGGATATGACACACCACAAATGCTTAACTTGTTAGGCGATAAAGCAAATGGCTTAGCAGCAGATCTATATGTTGTTCGTGATGCTCCAAAAGAATTTACAGACATGATTGCCCGTCTTAAGGAACTTGGTTACAAGCCAGTTATCGGTACAGATATTGGACACGTTTACAATCCAGCGGTTCAGTTCACTGATCTTGGTACTGCTGAGATTAAGACTGCTTCTAAGATTGCAAGCAAGTTTGGTTTAAGCCCACGCCTTTCAGATTCAGAAGCCGTATCTGCTCGCGCCCGCGTAGAAACAAATCGTACTATTCAGGACGCAATTGATTCTGGCAAGATTAAGGTTTTCCCTAGCTTCAATGCTGACCGCCTTCTTACTTATATCCGAAGCGCAGCAGAGAAGGAAGTTAAACTTACTTGGGGTCAGGAACAAGTTCTCCTAAGCAGTCGCAAGGCTGGCTTATATGACATCCCAATCAAGCGCATTATGGAAGCAGAAGGCTATACAGAGACAGAGGCTTGGAACGCAATCCTTGAAGCCAAGCGCACTGAACTAGGACTTCGCGAAATCCCTTATGCAGACTTGATGCGTATCCTCACAAAGCCATTGGACAAAGATGTAGCAGACATGATGGGACTTCCAAATGGAACCAAGTTCATGGATGAGAAGTCTGCTCAGAATACTATTAAAGCAATCTGGAAGGCTCGTACCAATGTGCCAACAGAAATGATTGGTGGCTTGGCTAAAGTTGAAGATTGGCTTTACGGTGGTTTGGGCATTGGCGATAAGTTCAGCGGAAATAACGGAATCAAGTTGGCTTCCGTTCCTTCTCGCCTATTCAATCTTCGCTCACGCGTCCGCTATCAGTTGTCACCACTCTTCGCTTATCGTCGTATGTTCAAGACAGCGGTTAAGGGAATCACTGAGAATATCCCACCAACTATGTACCCTGAATCAAAGATGGAAGAAATGGGTATCTATGCGCAAGCAAAGAAGATCCATGAACGCATTTTCCCAGAGGATGCAACAAAGAACGCTTTCCTTGATGAAGCAGAACGCGTCATCCGCGAGACAGACTTCTATAACCTTTACAACACACGCGCAGCAGAACAGTGGGCTTCTTACTGGCTGGCAAAGCAAGGATTCAACGATGCTGAGATTGCACAGAAGATTGAAAATGTCATGGGATATGGCGAGCGCACTGGAGCCGAGCGCACAGTAAACGCTATCTTCTTCCCATTCTCATTTAACAAGACTGTGATGCGTCAGTTTGGTGCTTACCTTTTGACTCACCCAGGACAGGTCATGTTGACTCATGCAATTCTGGATCTTTACGATAAACATGGCGGAACCAAGATGAATAAATGGCTTGATGAGAATATGCCAATTATCAAGGAGATTCATAAGTTGAACCCCCTTGAGCATGGTGTAGGACTCGGCGGACTTGGTGGTATCAATGCCCCATACATTCAGGCTCTATTCGACCTTCTTGCTCCAAAGATGATCGATTATGGAACTACCTCACATAACAATTCTGTGATGTCAACACTCAACAAATACATCCCTGCCGTCAAGGAATTCAGCGATCTCTTTATGACTCGCGAAGGTAAGGTCGGAGAAGGCGAAGTTTGGGCAAGCATCAAGAGCCTAGCCAATATCGGTGAAGAGGTTAAGTCTAAGTTGGAAGGTGGAGAGACTCTTATCGCTCCACGCCAGCATAAGAATATGCCTACTCAGGCACAGCAGACAGCAGCATGGGAATACCGCAATACCCTCATTGCTCAGTTGCAACCATACTTGGACTACAACTATAAGAATCCTAACAACCGTATTGTCTGGCC
>Ga0209499_1000487_pt1 | contig 29151 bp, 40 predicted proteins | sample C_130208_EF_Meta_FD_187306 | JGI IMG/M metagenome (GOLD analysis project Ga0209499, IMG submission 187306) | Freshwater microbial communities from Lake Croche, Canada to study carbon cycling - C_130208_EF_MetaG (SPAdes) (version 2) | ecosystem: Environmental > Aquatic > Freshwater > Lake... | reverse complement strand
TTCAATCTTTCTTAGGTCGTAGGGTACGGCATCGAGGTAGTACTCGAAAGTATAGCCCAGTGCCTCTACCTCTGTGTGTAGTTTTAGTATTGTTTCATAGGTTAATTCTCCATGTTCGCAATACTTTTCAAATACAGCCCGTACATTTTCGGGTATTAGTTCGGGCGTTTCAAACAAATCAGGTTCTTCAAATTCTGGCAATCCTGCCGCCTCTAAAAGTTCAACATCGCCTTTGTCAATATAGGGTATAAGGCTTTGTAGTTCGCATAGTTCGCCTGTGCTTATGCGCTCGGCTTGTATTTCTGCCCGTAGTTCCTCGAGGCGTTGTTTTTCTTCGAGGTAAAAATATAAATCGGGGGTGCTGCTCACATTGTAGATATAAGCCCCTTTTTTGATTAACAAAGCCCCTTTACCGTAGTATTTCTTCTTCATGCCTGCAATACTGCCCGTTGCGCTAAAATTGGGGTATTCGGATAAATCAATAGGGCTTTTGGCGGGCAATATTTTTGTTGGCTTGTTGCCTTCGGTGTAAGGGTTGTATGTTTTTATTTCTGTTGTTGTTTGCATGGTGTTTTATTTTATTTATTTGGTTAATAATAATATTCTAATTCTTCCCGTTTCTCCTGCTCTTTATATACTTGGTCTAACATCTTGTTTGTGCCTGATATATAAGTATCGGGTAGGCTTTCTGAGACGTGCAAAAAATCTTGTTCTATCAGCCCTATAATGCGGCCCAACAGGTCGGCTAATTCGCTTAGGCTGTTATTGTCTATCTCTGAAATGTTTTTAATTTTCATAGCTTTATAGTATTGTAATGTTTATAACCTTGCTAATTAATTTTAACTGTGCCGGTGTTACTTTTCTTATAACCTCGTACCCGTCGCAATCAATAAAACTTATTTTAATTTTTTTCATAGCTCTGTTTTATTTGCCCCTACTCGTTACCTTTCGGGGCTGTTGGTTAGTGTTATGCTGTTACAAAGGGGTTATAATTGGCTTGCTTTGTTGCTTCTATTGCCGCCTCGTCTAATATACAGGCTGCAAATAAGTTGCTGCCCTCGTTGGCTATTTTTACCAAAGTTTGCAGGCTATCAGTTACTAATGGCTTTAAGGCTTCAAACGTGCTGCCCGCATATATTACCATAGCTTTAGTATTAATTTTGCTCATTGCCATTATATCGATAGCAATACTTTTAATTTGCTCAATGGTAAACAGCTCGTAAAAATCAGCCATAAACTGCAAGCCTGTGTTTATTGAAGCCGTGCCGTTAAAATCAAGGTAACCACAGAATGAAATAAAACCGTTAGCGTCCTGCATTGGTAAAATTACCCTGTAATATGTTGAATGTTTTGGGTTATTTAACCTGCCTGTTTTGGGGTTAATAGTCTGAAATGTAGTGCGTGCGCCTTTGTTGCCGTTATACTCTACATTAAAATAAGCGGTGCATTTCAACCTGCCGTATGGATAACTGTCCGTTTCTAACTTTGCGCCTGTATTGTAAACGGTAACAGGGCTAATTTCTACCGTATGCTCGTCCGTTAATTTTAACAGGCTTTTAGCTTTTACCATTGCTTCGGCTTCGTCCTGTGCTGTTAATACTGTGCCACGGTGTAACCATGTTTTACCGCTTACTGTTGCCGTTACTTTGTAGGCTGTTTTGCTTGTTGTAGTTGTCATAATATTAATTTTTAGGGTGTTTATAGGGGTTAATGGTTAGTTAAAAAGCAGAGGCAACAATAGATAGTATTTTGTATCCTTTTAAATTGTTGACCTGTGCAAAGCGTTTAAAGGTGCTATTCCTTATCTCTGCCTTATCGCCTGCCTTTAATCTGCAATAATGGGTTATATTGTCGCTGTTGTCGGTGTATTTTACTATGTATTGTTTCATTGCTTTTTATTTATTTAAGGTTTAAATACTCTAATCTACTAATATACCTGTGTTTTAAAATACCCCTATCGTAGTAATACAATAGATACAGGTTAGGGGAGGAGGTGGGCTGAATAACTACCATATCTTACCGTCAATTGTAAAATCGTAGTCGTTGGCTTCTATTGTTTCAATTATTGCCGCATTACTTGTCAAATACTCGAATTCACGTTGTAATATATTTGCATAGTCCTCAAGCATAGCCCTTAAAAATTCCGCTTCTAATTCGTCCGCTTCTTGGTCAAATTCCCAAGTATTATCTTCGCTGACTATATCAGTTTTTATACCGTCGCTGTATTTTAAAACCAAATCATCATAATCAGAAAGGTAAGAAATAGCGGTTTTGTAAGTTTCGCAATGCTCGCCATGATTTGCAATAATAAGCCTACAACATTCCGTCATGCCTTCAATTAATTTGCCTGTGCAATGTTTATTCCTATCAAGGTCAAAGCCTGTAATTTTTAAGCTTATTTGCTTAGCGTCGTCATATGTACATTCCCACCAGTCATAATCAACATTAATAGTGCATAGATTTTCAATAGCCCTTTGTTTTGCCTCGTCCGACAATTCAGAAAATTTGTAAGTGTTAATAGATACGGTTTTCATAACGTTTATATATTAGTTGTTGTTAGTGGTGTTAAGGGGTTAATTAAATTTATTTATTATCATTACAATATTATCATAATAACAGTATTTTAAATACTTGCCGTTTACTATTTTATCAGGGTTATTTTTGCGCAAATATGCGGGCTTCATATCGGCACGGGTGCAAACAACATCAACGTTGTTTAATTTGCTTAATTCATTAACCATTGTGTCATATAGCAACTCAGGCGAAATAGTAACATCAAATAAATGTTGATTTTTTAATAAAGCCGCTATATTATCAAGGCTTAAAATAGTTGGGTTTGATTGTGTTGTTGTCATGTTATTTGTTGTTGTAATTTGTTAAGGTATAAATAACAGCCTACTAAGCAAAACCGTTCGGCTGTTAAACAATGTTGTTTTTAGTTAAATATCCAACCTAGTTGTTGACTAGCTTTAGCTAATTTAGCCCTATGTTGGCGGCCTTTATCATAGTAAACAGTTCCAAACCTTATAATATTTGGCTCTATTCCAACCTGCTTCATAGTATCGGCATCAATACCTAGGTGCGCTTCGTCTTGTATCCAAACTTGACGTAACCCGCCGCTGTGTATGCATGATTGATAACTAAACTGTGCAAAAAATGTTAGACCTTCGGGTATGGTATAAAGGGTATAAATATTGAAATCTAAACCGTAATTATGCTGAGCATCGGCAGCCACTACATAATAAACGGGGCTGTATTTTTCCATACGTTTTAGGTCGGAGGTTACCAAGTGGACCATACCAAAATTGTCATACCATTTTGCAGCTAACCCGCTAGCTGTTAACTCTTCCTGTGTAAGGCGTTGTAAGATTGATAGTGTTGTCATGTTTTAAAGTGTTTTGATTGTTTAACACTGCAACAATAGGACAAGCAACACCCCCACAAAAGTCAATATATATTAAATACTTACCTATGTAAGAAACAAACAAAACTATACTAAAAAAAATACCTTAAATGAACGGAACGCCAAGCATAGCGGGCGTACCATATAAAACAAATAAATTGCACAAGGCTAAAATACTATGTAAGGAACAACAACAAAACGTAAATAATAGCCCCAATTTTACACTACTACAATAGCCATAAGCCAAACCACAAAACAGGCCGCAAACTAATTAAGAGCTAAACAGGAAAATCAGGGCTAAAATAACAAGGTAAAAACCACCTAAAAACAGCCCTAATTTAGACAAGCCTAACATTTATTTTAGACTAACCTAATAGCCGGTATATACCACCAACCTAAAAAAAAGATTAGACACGCCTAAACTTTATAATAGACGCAACTAATAAACCTAATTAGACTAAACTAATACAATGATTAGACAAGGCTAATAATAACGGATTGAAACTAACTAAAACAGGCAAAGTTTAACAGGGTAAAATATAACGGATTGCATAGATTAGGGGTGCATTGGTATAGTTTAACAACTTTACTAGCTCAATCCCTGCAAAGTTTTAAAAAAAATAATAGTAAGGCAGCTAGAATGTACCTTTACCGTTCGGTATATGTACATAATATAGTATGGTATTAGTTTACCCTTTGCAATCCAACCGAAACGCGCGCCAATAGTACATAGTAGAGCAGAAATAAATAAAATAGTTAGACCCCACCCCGTTAGTAGAAACCGACTTTTTAACGGGGAGGGGAGGCGGAATGGTAGGGTATAGTGTTACACCTTGCCTACCTCAACTGATACGAGAATACCTTTTTCGGTTTGATTTGATTAGCTTCAATTCCAACAGGAGTAAACAGAATTGTTTATTTTACTAACATAATGTAAAGAGAGGGCAGAAATAATGGTTGTGGTTAGTAGCCACTCGGTTTGGGATTATCGACTTTTAGTTTGGGGTGATACGTTACGATACGGACAGATACGAAATAGGGCTATTTAGATAAGCTGTGCTGCACGATAATGGGTGAGGTGGGGTAAGAGTAGGGTTGGGTGGGTTGGAAGTGATAGGGAATTATGTTAATTTGGTTTGGTAATTATACTATAAATAATAGCCTATCTAATATATATAGAAGCATTTTTTTAACTTTCCTTATTTAATAGGTGTTTTAGCGGTTTTTAGTAATGCCCCACGTTACCAAAGTAATGCCCCACATGACTAATCTACATAAAAAAGTAAGAATATGTTTGTTTATATGAATTATATGTCTATCTTTGTAGAGTGATATGGATGACAAAGATACGCCAATAGAGGAAAGCAGCGAAAATACCTTTTGGGATGAGTACGATATGGTAGTAATACCAATAGTAAAAGAAGGAGAAATATTAGAGCAATTTAACTCAAAGGGTGAAAAAGAGATAGTAAGAAGGGCGGGGAAAATAGTTTGGGTAGCGGGTGGTTCTTTTACAAAAATGTTTCCTCTCTTAGAGGATGTTTTTAAAAAGATAACACAAATAAAAACGAGGAGGCTTATTGACTATATAGTTTTTAATATAAAGAAGGATTGTGATTACATAGATTTTGATTTAGACAAATTAGTATATTATTGTGGATTAGCTAATAAAAAGGGAATATACGCACACATCAAAAGCCTTATAAAGCTAAAGCTGCTATTAAAGGCAAAAGGACATTACCATAGATACTTTGTAAACCCATATATGATATACAGCGGTGTTTACCCTGAAGATAGAATAGAGGAAGGTAAAAAACGCAAAGCAGAAAAAAGAGAGAAAAATGAAAAAGCACCAAATACAGATTTTACTAAAACTGATACCAATTAGCCAACACTTGTACACATACATAGTGAGCAACGAGAAAGACGGCAGTATAATGCTTTACCCCGCTATGCTGAAAGAAGAACTTGACTTTAAGGGCAGCACTATATATAAAGGCATAGCCGAATTGGAAAAATGTGGGCTTATTGAAAAAATAAGTAAGTATAAATATAAGTTTAACGATTTAAAAGATATATAATTTAACCACTAATAAGACAACCAATGATAGCAGCGGTAATAGGCAGCAGAGGTTTTGATGATTACAAAACAATGTGCGATGAATTGTCAAAATATAATTTGACTAAGATAGTATCGGGCGGAGCTGATGGTGCTGATAATTTAGCTGAGCGATATGCTAAAGAAAATAACTATGAAAAGAGAAATTAAATTTCGTGGAAAGCGAATTAACAATGGAGAGTGGGTATATGGCAGTTTATTAATAATAAACAATGTTCCATCAATTATCCCCTTTGAAAGGCAAGAATTACCCTTTGTATTAGTTCCCGTTGACCCCGAAACAGTAGGGCAATATGTACCCATTAAGAACGGGAGTGGAGAAGGATTGTATGAAGGCGACTTGGTTAGGTTTGATGCGGACTATTGCGTTAGAGAAAAGAACCTTAATGATATAATAGGGGAACTTGTCTTTGAAACCGATAGATATATACTAAGAACCAAGTATGGCGATTATGACATAGAAGAAGAAACCGATGAATTTTACTATAAGGGTATAGTTGTCGGGAACAAATTTGACAACCCCGAACTGATTAAATAGATATTTTAATGGGATTGGTAGTGGTGTGCCTCCATCCGCACGTACATCGTAACTAATAGCTTAATTTAGGCTACCACCCATAAAGATTGGTTAAAAACAAAAAGACTATGATAGAGCAAGAAATAATTGAAGGCAATAAATTAATTCTTCAATACGAAGGTTTAAAACCTGAAATAAAACACAGGGGAGTTTTACCAAAATACCACGAAAATTGGGCTAGGCTTATGCCTGTTGTGTTGAAGATAATGGAAGAAAACCAAAGTAATAATTTATTTTTGCTGAATAAGGCAACTACTACCTACTATACATCAATCTACAAAGAAAAGGGGACAGCAATATCTAACATTGACGAAAACCCCATTTTGGCAGTATGGCAGGCTGTGGTAAATTACCTTAAAACAAAGTAAAAATGGACATTTCTATTACCCACACCATAAAAGACCTGCGCATATACATAGACGGTGTGCTGCACGTACATCTGCTATGTGATAAATACGTAGGCTTGCAGTCTTGGATAGAGAGGGATGGTAAGTACTGCATAGAACTAAGCGTATCAGAGGGTAAGAATATACTAATGGAATACGAGAATAAAGAAACGTGGCTTGCTATATTGAAGCTGCTTGATGAAAATATGTAAAGATATGGAACAGAAGGAACAAACAGCGTTAATGCGGGCTATACAAAGGGCAAAAGACACGCATAACTATTATGTAGATGAAAGCCTAAAGGATAACCATACAGAAAGGGAACAAGAATTACTGTACATTAAATCAATAGCCTTAGCAGAGGTTATTGATACCTTGGCTGAGTTACTACCCGTAGAGCGTAAACAAGGGGTGGATATGTTTATGGCTGGAAATCTGTTGGGGGATAATAGATTTAAAAATAAGAACCTATTTGAGGAAGCAGAAAGTTATTTTAACAACACCTACACACAGGAATAATGGAAATAAATTTGGTTTATCCAATACTTATTTATACATTTGTCCAAGATAATTACAAAAATGAGTACGATTTACGGAAGTTTAGGTAAGCAAATAGTAATAAGCCCAAAGACCTTAGTTAATGTTGAGGGCGGTATAGCTAAGGTAGAAATGACCGTTAATGGGCATTTGGTTGAGTTGACTATGCCCGAACAGGCGTGGGTAGCACTAAAGAATGGCAAGCCTATCTTCTCTCAAACATTAAAAGAGTTTAATTCAAAAATTATAAACCATAGAAAAAAGTAACAATGGCAGAAGTAACAGGTAGGGTATTTAAAGTTTACCCAATTGAAGAAATTAAAGAAAAACAAAAGCAAGCATTTGTAATAGAGGTAGCAGGACAGTACCCGTACAAATTAGCTTTAGAGTGTTGGTCTAAGACCGTTGAGTACTCCTCTAAATTAAAAGAAGGACAAGAGGTAACGGTATCTTACGACGTAGCAAGCCGTGAATGGAATGATAAATGGTTCACATCGGCGAAAGCATTTAAAATAGTAGTTAATGGTGGGGCGGCAGCAGGAGAGCCTAAAGATAAGTTTAACGGTGCGCCATTAGACGATTTGCCTTTTAGAACTAACTCACAATCAATGCGTTACGAAGAATAACAAATAACTTATGACAAACAAGCAACTCGCTGATTATGCCGAACAACAGAGAACCGAGGTAACGGATTTCTTTAAAGGCTACGTTGGCGAGTTTCCCTGTGCTACAATAGGCTGTGAGAAAATAGTAGAGCCAAAGCTATTTGTAGCGACAGCGTTAGAGCGGATAAAGGCAAGCCATAAGAGTTCGGACTTTAGAGCCAATATGATTAGAATTAAGAAGTACAAGAAATACTTAGAAGAACTATGCACACAATAGATTACGTAATATTATTTATAGCCTCAGCCTCGTTTATCTTTACTCTGTTTATGGATAGGGAGAGCAAGAAAAGAGAGCAGCACCTAATGACTAAGTGGGCAGAGGCAGAGCAAGAGTGCGCTACTTGGATTTCAATGTACCAAGACGAATTGGCTCAAAACAGGATATTGAGTAAGGAATTGGAACAGTACAAAAACGAACACGATAACAGCTAAATGGCAAAGAGTGAGGAGAGTATTCAACTTGCTGTATGTAAGTATCTTAAATTGCAATACCCCGATGTGATATTTACTTGCGACCTTAGTAGTGGAATGAAGTTAACCATAGGTCAGAGTGTTAAGAGTGCCAAGATGAGAAGCAGTAGGGGGCTTCCCGATATAATGATATTAGAGCCAAGAGGAGAGGGTGAGTTTAGGTATTGTGGGCTAATGATTGAGTTGAAGTCGGAGAAAGCAGGGAATAAGAATGGAACAGTAAAGGCTACTGAACATACAAGGGAACAGGCAGCTATATTAGAAAGATTAGAAAAGAAAGGCTATATGGCTAAGTTCGCCATTGGCTTTTCGGAAGCACAGCAAATTATTGACTTTTATTTATCAATACAATGACAGAGAAAGAGCAACAAGACAAACTACAACTACTAAAATTGGTAAAGCTAATGCTTACCTTAAACGTAACACTATATAGTATAGACGACTTTAAAAGCGATGAGTACTATTCAGCTACGTTAAAAAAGACACGCAACAAGGTAGATATGGCAGAAAAAGCCATAGAGCATAAGGTGGCGGAGATTATCGGTGCTATGTTTATAGCAGACGAACAAACAACACAACATAAGTTAAATCAGTACGAGGAGATAGCCCGTATGATAGCCATAGCGGACTTTGATGATTTGACAGCTATCCACCAAGGCTTAGAGAAATACTACGAGAATAAACGTGCAGCCGCCACTACTTAAACTAATAAAGGATAGTGGTATTACGCAGAGTGCTGTTCTATTAAATATGGGGCGGCACAAAGCCAATAGCAGCTATTTAAGAAAGACCTTGGAGTACCCCGAAAGGGCGCACCTCGGCTTTTATATATTAATAGCTACCCTAACCAATCATAGGCTTGACGTTATTATCCGTATGGCTTTTGATGTTACCATACAGGATAGCCCATACTTCAAAAGGTACGATTACCTAAAGCCAAAGAAGATACCCGAAATCAATGAGGCAAGGACTATAACAGCCCAAATGAAACAGGCAGCCAAGAAGAACGCCCTATTTAGATTTATTACAAATAAGGGGTATAGTATCAATTGGCTACATAAAGAATTTGGCGGCTTGAATTGGGACGCTTGGGAACAGAGGGGTAATAATCCGAATGAGTTTAAGGTAATAGACTTGGTAAAGGCAGCCATAATAACTAAGAGCAGTTTGGCGGAAGTAGCTAATTACGTAATATTCCAAAAGGTAACAAAGGGGACACAACAGAGCAAGTTCTATTGCAGAGAGGCGGTCTTAGCCGATATACCCTTGATAATACCAAGCCGAGGATTAGCCACCAAGACTACCTTTAAAAGTGCGCTAAAAGATAATTCATTTTATTTAGCTAAAAAATAATTTGTATTTATTGTTTTTTGTTTATCTTTACCCAAAAAAAAAGATAACAAATGGCATTAATATCGGTAACGTCCCAAGAAACGGGATTAGTATTTGACCTTGAAGCAACGCAAATCTGCAATGTTGTAGACTACAATGGTGGCTCTGCTATATTCTATGATAACTACCAAGGTAATCCTGACAGATATAACGTAACAGAAACTCCATCACAGGTAGCTACCTTATCGGGCGACTTGTTGTTCTCTATTGTTAACGTACCAACCCCTCTTGATATTACCGCTACCATTACCTACGATAACCTTGTAGGTGTATTTATTGGTGGTGAACAAATCCAAATCGGTCAACCAATGTCGGGTGTAATAGCCTCTGATAGCGGTACTGTTTTGGTTGTTAGTAATTTCCAAGGCGGTGTAGTAGCTGATAACTTGGTTATTCGTGGTCTACAATCGGGCGCAACAGCACAGGTTAATGGCTCAGGCACTACTTATACTTATGGCAACAGTTCTACTATATATATCAACTCTGCAAAGATTGATACCGTACAGGACTATAATATTGCCTCGCTTAACCTTATTCAGTACAAGCAGCTTGTAAAAAGCCCTACTATTCAATTCTACACCTCTACCACAATAGCAGCTATTGAAGCAGCCTCGGCGGCTTTCTCTCCTGTATTTGTTGGTGGCACTCAAACAGTAACAGGTGCTAAGACCTTTAGCGCAACGACTACCTTTAGCGGTCTTATCCTTGAAACAGGCGTACAGGCTATATCGGGTGCAGGTGCAATTAACATTACTACCAAGCGTACCGATATTACAACCACAGGTGCAAATGCTTATACCTTAGCTAATGGCGCAGTAGGTCAGATTAAAAAGATTGTAATGGTAGCCCGTGTAGGCGACGCTACAATAACACCAACAACTTTATTAGGACACACCACAATTACCCTAAACGCAGTAGGCGATAGCGTAACGCTACAATACGGAACAGGCGGATGGGCTATCCTTGGTGGTCATTCATACGTAGCAGCATAACTTTAAAAAACAACCCAAAAAAAGAAAAATAGAAAATGTCAGTAAAAGCAATTACAACCCCCGAAAAAGCTATAACGGAACACCACGTATTTACCGATGGCTTAACAGTATCAGGCGCATCATACGCTAACGCAGTATCAGTTGGTACAGCCGCAGGTGCTATCCCATTAGAGGCATCTTCAGTTAACTTATCTATTACAGGTGCTTCTCCAACAGCCTTTACATTAGCCGCAGGTTATGAAGGTCAGGTATTGGAGATTACCTTGGTAGCCCTTGGTTCTTCTACCGCTGTTATTACTGCCCCACTTTACGGTACTAATACCACCCTAACTTTTAACGCTCTTGGCGATAGCTGTACTCTACGTTGTGTAAATGGCGAGTGGTACATCCTTTCTAACGTAAGCGTAGCAGTAGCTTAATTATGGCTAAGTCTATGAAATTAGGTGGCGGTGGCAGATTTGCCAAGCTGTCTAATAGCGTAGCAAAAAGCTACGAGAAGAAAGGTATGCCGAAAGCTAAGGCTGAAAAGATTGGTGGAGCTGTTGCAGCCTCTATGGGTCGCAAAAAGTACGGTGCTAAGAAAATGGCATCTATGGCAGCAAAAGGCAAGAAAAAGTAATGAAGGTTTGGAGCAAACCTATACCAAAGGGTAAGGAGAAAGGCAAACTAAGCCCTATCCAAAAGAGTAAGGCTAAAGCTGCTGCAAAGAAAGCAGGTCGCCCTTACCCTAATATGGTAGATAATATTAATGCCTCTAAAAGCAATAAGAAATAGCTATGGCTAAGAAATCTGTAAGTCTATCTGTTGGTCGTGGAGAGAAACTCTCTACCAAATCGGGTGCAGGATTAAGTGCCAAGGGGCGTGCAAAATATAATCGAGAAACAGGCTCTAATTTAAAACCACCTGCACCACACCCTAAGACCAAAGCGGACGAGGGGCGTAAAAAAAGTTTCTGTGCAAGGATGAAAGGAGTAGTAAAAAACAGTAAGAACTCGGACAGGGCTAAGGCTTCTCTAAAGAGGTGGAACTGTAAATAAAAATAGTTTGTTGTTCTATTCATAATGGTTTATTGGTTTTCGTTGAAGCGGGTGTAAAAAGCCCGCTTTTGCGTTTATAGTGTTTATATCTTATATTTGCAAATACCTTATGAAAGATTTAAAGAAACTTAGCAAGGATGAACTGATAGATATTATCAATTCATACGAAGAAAGCCCTCTTATTCAACTATACGAAAGCTATCAAAGGCAGCTTTTAGAATATTGTAGTATGAGTTTTCAGCCAATCAACCTTAACGACGACGAGGCTGAAAAGAAATTAAAGCTAAGGAAGTTGGCATCGGAAAGCCAAATGCAAAACTTAGAATTTATGGAAAGCCTAAGACAGCGTATGAACCCACGTCAACTTAAAGAAATCGAGGTGCTTGATGTCGGCTTTGCAGAGCAAATGGCTCTACTAAAAGAAAAGGCTGATAAAGGAGGCGAACTGTTCAACCCTTATGAAAAATAAAGAGTGGTCGGCAGAAGATGCCATTAAAAGGTTTGAGAGAGTTCGTATTGTTGACGGACACGAAATCATATTGCCTGAGCCGCCCGCTAAGACAGCCATACCTAATTGGAACAAACCCGTATTAAAACAAAAGTTTCAGCGTGAGGAGTTCCCAACAGAAATAGGCTTTAAGAATTTTCCTGTAAAGGAACAAAAGAAACTATTTCAATATTGGTTTGATTGCAGGTATTACGGCTACTTTTATTTTAACTGTGGACAATTAGAGTACATTACAGGACACCATTGGACGTATCTTAATTGTTATTATGGCGATAGTGGACTACCCGATTATATTGATAGCGATAGAGATTTTTTCTATGTTTGGGACAAGGTTGAAAAGGTAAAAACTTGTACGGGTCTTATAATGGGTACTGCGAGAAGGGACGGGAAAACGCAGAAGGCTCTAACGATTGCGCTTAATATAAGCACTTGGAATAGGCAAGCAAACGTAGGTTTTCAAGGCAACGTTGATAAGGACGGAGAGAAACTTTTTACCAAGTTTATTACAGCTTGGCAGCAAGCACCTTTCTTTATGAAGCCGATGCACGATAGCGGTAGTACCCGACCTAAAGAGAAACTATCTTTCTTTGCCCCTTCGTCCCGTTCACAAACCAAAGCTAAGCCTACGTCAACAATTGATTTAAAGAATACGGTAGATTTTAGGGCTTCGGTAGCTACTGCTTATGACGGGGCTAAGTTAGCCTTTAAGTATGACGATGAGGTTGGTAAAGCCCCAAGAGGTGTTGACGTAAACAACCGTTATGATATTGTAAGGGAATGTTTAATGAGGGGAAAAAAAGTAATAGGCAAATATTTCCTTACCTCAACAACAGAGAGTGAAACAGATGAGTTTGGCAATAGCAAAGGTATTGACAGTTGGAGTATAACCAACTTTAGAAAACTATGGTATAGAAGCCAAATAGAGAATTTAAATGAGGAGGGTTTTACCGATAGCGGCTTATGGACTTATTTCAAACCTGCGTATAGAGGCTTTGCGGGATTTGTTGATGAGTATGGGCGTTCCGATGAAGCGGGGGCAAGAAAGTTTATTGAGAATATGCGGGCGGGGAAACAAGGAGAGGATTTGTTGGCTTATATTCGTAAGTACCCGTTTACGGTAGAGGAGTTCTTTAGTGCCGAGGATAGAGATAGCGATTTGGACGTTCAGAAAATAGACGACCAAATGAAGTGGAACGATTTGAACGTAGACAAACCCAATGGAGAAATTAAGAAAGTTAAGGGTAATTTTTATTGGGCAAACAGATACGGTGGCGATGTTGTATGGGTGCCTGAGCCTAACGGTAGGTTTGAGATTGTTTGCCATCCACCAACAGACAGAATTAACAAAAAATTTATACGAGATGGGAAGCCAATGCCCGCTAATAGAGTAAATGGAGTTGTGGGCATCGACCCGATTGATTCTGCGAAAAAAGTAGGTTCAACCCGTTCAATGTACGCTGCAATAGGTCTATTATATGATAATTTTAACGTAGCCGAGGCGTACAATAACTGCATTGTATTTACCTATTGCTGTCGTCTAAACGACCCGCAGACGCACCACGAAGATATGCTAAAAGCAGCAATGTATTATGGAGTAGAGGCTCACTTTGAGTATATGAAAACGGGGGGTGTTGAATACTTTAAGAACAACGGATTTGAGGGGTACTTGGCGAAACGACCCAAAAACTTACTATTCAATACAAGGTATGCCCGTTCAACCGATTATGGTACACCCACACAGGATAAGAAAGTCCGTACCGCTTTGATGGAATATATAACAAGGTACATAGCCTCTAATTGCGGACATTCCGAGGAAGGTATGGGCAATATATACTTCACCGAGATATTAAACCAAGTAAAGGGTTTATTTGCCGACAAGGAGTGGACAAAGTATGACTTAGCCGTAGCGTTTATGATGGCATTGGGTATTTACTATTCAGACCGTAAAAAGATACGGACATACGATGCTACGGCTGTGAGTGGCATAATGGACTTTAAGACGTACTAATTTGTCCGTAATGTATTCTATCCTCCGATAGTATATATAAATCTTTGTATTTAGGGTGATTAGCGGGTCGGAAACCAACCTTAGAACCTATCCGTATATAATTAGGTGCAGCAGCCCCTTTTGACAGCACAGTACCGTATAAAGGCTTAATAGAAGAAACCTCATCGGGAATGTATATGCTTGACGTAACTTGCTTTTCAGGTTCAACCAAAACGTAGTTACCATAGGGGATAAGTTCTTCGTCAACAACCTTACCGTATAAATTAGATTGAACGGGGATAAGCCACCTTTTGTTTTTAACAAGTACAGAGTAAAAGCCCCCCTCTATAAAGAAAGCCTTATCGCCCTCTGTAATTCCATTCCCTTGTTCAGAGAAGTAACGTACTATACCGTGCCTATCATCATATTCGGTGGCGGGTGGAATGATTATACCGCTAAAGTTCTGTTCCTCGTTCTTGATAGGCTCTAAGAAGATACGATTGCCAAAGGGGTATATCTCATCACCTTTAAGTAGGGCAAAGATAGCTTCGGGTTCAACGTGGAAATATTGTTCGCCCTCCCAATAAAATTCTCGGATAAGCTGTTGGCTGCCCTCATCAAAGGCGGTAGTAACGTTATGGTGAATGATAAGTTCATCGCCTACGTTACAAGTAGGTATGTTTTTGTGCTTATCGGTAATACGTGCGGGTAAGGCTACGATAGTTCCGATTTGCATAGCATACCACCGTTCTGTGTTGACGTTAACGGCAATGAGGTCTTGTCCGTTCTCGCCTTTATAGATATGCCCCGTTTCAAAGTCTTTTGCTCTGTTGTCCTTTTCTACTTTAAGGATAAATTTGTCTATTCCTCCGCTTTTTATCATTTGGTTTTATTTTCTTTAAGTAATTCACCTTTAGCCAAGCCAAAGAATGTTTCGAGTTTAGCAATAGTGCTTTTCGTTGGGTTGGCAGCAGAGTAAGGCTTACACATAGCGTATAGCGTAGTCTTAGGTACGCCCGACTTTTGCGCTAATTGCCTTAGTGTAAGGCGTTTCTTACCCATTTGCTTGATAATGTTATGAAAAATAACATTGTTGTACTCTTGTTCTATATGCTCATCCATATTCCGTTATAATGGACAAAGATAAAACGAAATATCTAATACGCAATAGCTAACCTTATTTTTGTTGTAAAATAATCATAAAATGTCTTTAGAAACAGTAGAACCCGTAGTTCGTGAAGATGTTGCCGTAGGCTTAACCTCGGAACAAATGAACGAGCGTTTGGCAGCCCACTCACAGGCGACCACACCCGCAGCGGAAACAACAACCGCAACAGTAGAAACAGTTAACCCACAACCTGCCGCAGAGGGTACTCCCGCAGCAGAGGTAACAGTTGAAAGCACCCCTGATGTACTTAGCCTATTAAAAGGACAAGGCTTAGAGTTTGAAAGCCTTGATGATATTAAGGCAGCATTTGAGGCTAAACGCAATCCCGTAAAAAGCGATTTTGACGAAGCCCCTGAAGATGTTAAGGAATATCTAAATTGGCGTAAGGCAGGTGGCAACCCCGAAGATTTCTACAAAGAAAAGGGTACGGACTATTCTAAGATGAATGATATTGAGGTCTTAAAATTAAGCCTTAAAAAACAAAACCCTAATTACAGCGATACCCTAATCAACGACATTGTTACTGAGAAGTACCAATTAGACAATGAATATGAGGAGGGCGACGATATACCTCGTAACATTCGCATAGCAAGGGAAATGGCTGCCGCTGATGCAGTAGCCGCAAGAGAAGAATTAAACAAGACACGTATAGATTTTAGCAAGCCTTTCATTCCTAAAGAAGTTGCAGAGATGCAAAAGATAAAGGAACAAAATGAGAAGCAGCTAAATGAGTTTAAATCAAAAGTGGCAAGTATCTCTTTAGAGAGCCTAAACGAAAAGGTAGAGTTAACAGACGAAAAAGGCGAGAAGTTCAGCGTGGACTTTAAGTACAGCGTACCTACCGATTTGCAAACTGCACTAAAGGACTACATCGTTAATCCGTCTAAATTGGCAGAGAAGTTCAGCAATGGTAGCGAACTTGATATGGCAAAATTAGGGGAGGCACTTGCTTGGTCTGACCCACGTATTCGTCAAGCCTTCGCAAATGACGCAGCAAAGATAGCTGTGGAAAATTTTATGAAGGGTATTAAGAATACGCAACCGCACAATCCGCAACCAACGGCTTTTGCAGTTAAAGGGGAAGATGTTGATGCAAACCGCCAAGCATTTGCTAAATCACGTGGTATCAAATAATCCTTAACCCTAACAAAAAAGAAACAAAATGGCAATACCATTCGACCCAGGGGCGGTTTCAGTCAGTCCCACAATGTACAACTACCTTGCAGGTATCGAGTTAACAAAACCTCAATACGCTGACTTGGTTATCCGCCAACACCAACCTTGGCTTCCTGACCTTTTAGTTTTAATGGGCGATATTTCGCAAGTTAAATCTAAGAACCCTCAGTACCTACACTTTGAAATGCCTTGGGAATATCCAAAAGTAAAAGCTACTACCGCAGGTGCAGCCGCAGGTGCGTCAGCTACTTTTGCTTTGGCTACTACCTCGCCTGTTCAACAGTATCCAATTGACCAAAATGCACCTTACCAAGCAACAAGCCCAACAAGCTATGATGCGGGTGTTCCTGTTCGTGAAGGTGATGTTATCAACATCCGCCCATCGGCAAGTGGTTTCTCAGGTGCTACCAACACAATCCAAGCCCTTGTACAAAGCGTAAACATCAACGCAGGTACTTTTACTGCTATCCCTAAAAATAGCGGTGAGGCTATCCCTGCTATCGCTTCGGCACAAGAGATATGGATTATCGGTCCATCAATGGGTGAGATTGGCGGTACTCGTCGTTCTCAAGTTCCTACCCCTCTACGTTACAGCAACAACATCCAATATTTCCAAGATACTTGCGAGATTGGTGATATAGCTGCTGAAACTGTATTGTGGTCAGAATTTAACGGCACTCCTTATTGGGATAGCTACCAAACAAATGCTACCCAAACTCGTATGCGTGAGCAAACTTACGGTACACTACTTTACGGTAACAACGCTACCAACGTAACTTTGGCTTCGGCTTATGCCCAAGACCCAAAACTATTTACTAACGGTCTTGTTCCTGAGGTATTATCTCGTGGTATCTCTTACGCCTATTCTTCTCTAACAGGCTTTACCTTAACTGATATTGAGGCTCTAACAACTCAACTTGACAGCGAACACGTTGGCAACGAGTGGTTGATTTGCGCAGGTATCAAGTTAAAAATGTCTATGAGCAAGAACCTACGTGGTGAGTTTGACAACGGTGCATTAATTTACGGTACTTTCAATGCCCAAGAAGATAAGTACGCTAACTTTGACTTTAGCGGCTTTAAATGGGGTACACATACCTTTAAAATTATGCAATGCCGTTTGAACAACTTTGCTCAAACCACAGGCGCACAAGGTTACGACTACATTTCTGAGGGCTTAGTATTGCCTTTAGGTAAAATGGTTGATACCCTTAACAACGTACAACGCCCAATGTTATCTATTCATTATATGGGTAGCGGTCTATTCTATTCAGCCGCCCGTGATTTGAAAGTAATTGATGGTCGCAAAGGTATGGCTATTGAGTACTACTCAAATAGCGGTATCCAAGTGATGGGTGCTAACTCAGCAGCGTACATTTACGAAGTATAATTTAACCCGAAAAGGACAGGGGGTGTAAAAGCCCCCTTTCTTTTTTACAAAACAGAAATAATGGCAAAACAAAGCACCGCACCAAGGGCAGAGGCAATCATAGCCAAAGCAAACGCAGCGGGGACACAAGAGAGTGGACAAAGCGTTAAAACAAGTAAAAAGTGGTTAGCCGCAGAATTAGCGGAGAAAGCAAGCGAAACAATAAAGCTGCGATTGATTTTTAACCACACCAAAAAGAGTAGCATAACCAATGCTAACGAGTTTCACTCGGCAGTACAGCCGAAACTAAGCGTACCCTCGTTCTGTGAGGTACTCTATCAACCCTCAAAAGAGGAGATAGAAATGGCTAAAGAAGAAGCCACAAAAGACAGCCGCAATCTTCGTTTCACACGCCCTTACACCCGTTATATGATATATATGGACGGTGCTGAAAGCGTTTGGCTTGATGAAACGGATGTTGACATTAAGGACATTAAAAGCAATCCGCCAAAGGGTATCTTATTGTGGGGCGATACTGTGGACATACATAAGGACGACGACCCTAAGAAGTTTGAGTACCTAAAGTATTGCTCTTACAACCGTAGCAGCCCACACAAAAGCACTAAGCACACCGCTTGCTTTGAGGAGATTAACGTACAAAAGGTAACAGCAGGTCATAACAAAAAAGAAAGTGTTAAAGCCCGTATGTTAGCAGACCTGTTTAATTTGATTGATGACACCGCTGATGATGATTTAACAGCAAAAGAAAGGCTATCTAAACTGATAGCTATCGGTAGCACCATTAAGATTAACGGTCAGTATGTACTTGATTTGAACAAGCAAGATTGGCAGATTAACAACGATTTGCGTTGGTTGGTAACAAACCACCCCGAATTGTGGTTGCGTGCTATGAGCAATCCTGTAAACTTGGCTCTGTATGTAATTAAGCAAGGTGTAGAAACCCACGTATTAAAATACAATGCACAAACCAATGGTATCTATTGGGCTAATAACCAACTGATACAATCGTTCCCGCCATCTTTGGATGCGCAGGTAGAATTGGCAGCATTGTTAATAAGTGATGTTGATACATATCAAGAGATACGTACACAGGTACAACAGGTATGGGATGAACGTGCTTTAGGTGCGCCAATCCCCGAACCAAGCGCAATAGATACTCTAAAATGCGATGACTACTATACTAAATTAGCGGCAAAATTAGCCGAGTAAAATAAAATAGTAAATATTTTTTACAGAAAGTCGTGTATATTGCACGGCTTTTTGTATTTTTATGCAAAAAAATAAATGGCAACAGTTTCATTAGGGATTGTAATAGATACCGCCAATAACTCAATTATTGCAACGGACACCTCTGATTATGCAGGTCAGGGTATCTCAACCGCTGATGTGGTGGGCAATGTAGAGGTTCTTGTCAACGGAACGCAATGGTATGTTAACCCCGATTACACACGATATTCTGATACTGCCCAAGGTGGTAGCGGAACAACTATCCAATTAGCTACGGGTGCAAGTTCTATCAATAGCTTCTATCAAGGGCTTTGGGTAAATATTATCAGCGGCACAGGTTCGGGACAGCAACGACAAGTAATATCTTATTCGGGCGTTTCTAAGACTTGTGTGGTAGCTGCTTGGGGAGTAAATCCCGATGCTACCTCTGTTTATGAGTTTGCCTTTGCTGATATTTATGTAGCGGCTTCTTTAGACAACCAACGCAGGATAGCCCTACCATTACAGAATGGTGTTATTAAACAAGGCTTATACACCTTTAATTACACCGTTTATAATCAAGATACAGACGATTACTATGCGGCAAGTTCAATAATTAATATTGATTTTACTTTCCCAACAGTAAACTTAACATATAGCGTAGATTGCGTAACCCCTATCTTAGAGAGTACCGATGCTACGGATTACACGATACAAGGGGCAACAGAAACGGTAACAAGGACACATACTGTTGCAGCCCCGCCTAACGTAGATAGCAATGTTTACACAGGCAGCGATGTAACGATTATAGTACCACAATTCTACGCCCCTACAACCTACCAAGCAACATTAAGTTCAAGTGTAGTATGGGACTTTGGTGGTGGCATAACCGTATCGGGATTGCTAACAGGCTCACAGCCAATAGCTACGATATGCGATAATTGGATTTGCGATATGTTTTGCTGCCTTAAAAACCTGTATCAACAATGGGTTTCATTACAAGGCACTAATAGCGGACAGGCGGCTTACTACTATAACAAGTGGCAATTAGGCGTACTATTGATTGATATGATTAAATCTGCGTATCAATGCGGACAGAATACAATCGTTAATAGCCTAATCAATCAGTTCTATATAGAAACAGGTTGTACCGCTAACTGTAATTGCGCTGACAATACCGTACCAACCTTAGTACAAGGCTTAGGCTTAGCTAATGCGACACAATACTCTTTGGCTGCTGCTGATAGCTTTATAGACGTAACAACCTCAACAGGTGCTAATAGCGTAGCTTGGACAGTAGGACTAAGCCCTTCTGCTTTAGCTTTGTTAGCAGCTAATCCAAGCATAACAGGCTTGTTAAACATAACAGTAGCCAATCCAAGTGATGGTGTTTATGAGATAACGGGCGCAACAGTAACAGCGGGTAGCGGAGTTGGTATATCAACAACATCAAGTGGTGGTGTAATTGTAGATTACAAAGTTCGTTTAACTAACCTATTGGATAGCCAATTTAGCGACGCTGCAACCACAGGAACAACATCAGAGGTTTTAAAGACTTATACTCTACCTGCGGGAACTTTAGGTGGAAATGCAACAAGGCTACGTTTTAAAAGTCTGTTTGCTGTAAACCAAGATACTACTAACAAGACTGTTTCTTTGGTTGTAAATTCCACTACTATTTTTAGTGCAGTAACAGCTAACCAAACAGCCATAGCTTTTGTTTACTTTGATTACGAGTTATACCGTGAAAGCGCAACCACACTAAAAGTTTTGGTTAATTCATATAGGGCTTTAACTGCTACGGGTGCTGTTTATGGAACTTATGAGATACAAAACATTCCTGCGACAAGCATAACAGTAAACAACTTAGGTACACTAACCAATGTATTTAAGGCGGTAGGCGATGGCTCGACTGTTGGTGATATAGTAAACAAAGATTTTTCAATCGAATACTTAGGCAAATAATAATGGCACAGACAGTTTCAGTAGAACAGCACGATATAAACGCAGTAGCAGGTGGGGGCGCAATAACCCTCACCACATCTTCTCTGTTTAACCTATACCGTTTATATACGGACACGACAATTACAGCCGCAGCAACAGTTGTGGCAAGTGATGTTCCTGTTGGGGTGGTTTCGTTTAATATCTTATTAGACGCAGATATAACCTTTGGCGGGGCGGGTTCGTTCACCGTATTTGGGACTTCAATTCCCGAAAGGTTACTACAAAAAGGAACAATTTTTACAGCAGTATATAATGGTACGGACTATGTTGTTAGCACTTCTACACCGCTTACAGTTAGCGATGTGGTGGCTAATACGAATATTGTTGACAATACTATCACACTTGGTAAATTAGCCTTAGTAACATCGGGCTATATTATAGTAGCTAATGGCAGCGGTCAGTTTACCGCAGTAGCTATGAGTGGCGACATTACTATAAGTAATTCAGGTGTAGTAACGATAGGTGCGGGTAAGATAACTGTTGGAATGATAGCGGCTGATGCGGTACGTACAGCTAATATTAAAGACGAGAATATTACCGTAGCTAAGTTAGAGCCAAGCGTACAGGCTTATCTTAACCAAAACACAACCATAGCCTATGAGAGTGTAACCATTCCAACGGCAGATGTTTTAACGGGAAATTCTATCCCTGTTGTTTTGATTGGTGCAGTAGCGGGTAAAATTATCAAGCCTTTGTTTGTTTTAGAAACACTAACATATAATAGTATTGCATATACTACCAACCTTAGGACACAAATAATATATAACGGGGCAACAGACGCATATTTAACAGCCCCTACATCATTTTTAGGTGGTACATCTACCAAGACGATAGAAATGACATACAATGCAATAAACGCAGTAACAGATACCCAAATATTAGCCAATGCTGATTTGCTTTGGAAAGTAGAAACGGGCGACCCATTAGCGGGCAACAGTTCTGTTACTGTAACAATTGTTTATGTATTATTAGACGCATAAGATGATATCAATTAACGAGGTATATGAACTGTTAAATACAGAGGCACGTAAGTCTTTTAATGGAGGCTACAATAAACCGCAATTTAATATTGCCGCTAATTCTGCGCAGCTATACTTCTTTAATAAATGCTTAGGCAAAGACGAGGTATCAAGTGGCAACAAATATATTGATAACTACTTTTTAGGTAGCACACAAAGCAATATAGATAAGCTACGCCCTTTCTTGCAAAGGACAACACCTTTTATTATTAACGGACAGTTTCCTATGCCAAGCGATTATGTTCAAGTAGCAGGTTGCCGTTATAAATACTTTGCTAACGGACAGCAAAAGCAAGTAGAGGTACAACAGTTAACAAGCGGTCAGTTAGGCACAGTCTTAGATAGCGAGTTGCTATACCCCGATGAGAAGCACCCTAAGATGGAGGAACGCAATGGCTATTTTCAAGTTTACCCGACTACAATAAATCAGGTAGAATTTGATTATTACAGGTTGCCACCACCCGTAGAGTGGAACTATACATTGGTAAATAACCGCCCTGTTTACGACCCTACTACAAGTGTTAACTTTGATTTCCCTGCGGAGAACAAGAATATCATTACCTTTATCATAGCTAATCTATTAGGATTGAGCATTAAAGACCCCGACCTAATAGGCTTTACCGAACAAAAAATTAGGACAGGCGCATGATAACAAGGAAGAAAATATACGATGAGGTCTTATACCAATACAGCGGTGGCATTGCTCAAAGGGGCAACAAGTACACCGATGATAGGATTTTAACAGACCATATCAATCAGGTGCGTGATACTTTAGCAGCTAATATTTTAGGTGCAGAGTATATGAAAATGCAGAGTATTAATAGCCTATACATAAAGCAGTACGAGAATGTTCCCGTTTTGTTAAACCAAAGCCAAAACATCAAGTACAGCGCATTGCCTGTATCTGTATTAAAGTTACCCGAAAACGTAGGTGTTTATCAGGTAAGTGCAATGCAGGAACGATATTCAGCCTTTAAGTCTATGAAGATAGCTTGGCAGAGTATGATAGGGCAGGATATAGGGCAGTACCTATTGGGTAAGACAGGCTTTGTGCCATTTGATAAGCAGGTAGACTATATTAATATAAACCCCAATGTAAGTGAGGTGCTAATGTTTTTAGTACCCAAAGGTGCGGACTTATCAGATGATGATGAGTTTTGTAGCCCCGACTTGGAGTTTCCTATTATACAACAGGTCTTGGCTTTGATAATGCCAAATCAGAAGCCCGAAGATAAGAGTAATAATTTAGTAAGCAACTAATGGAAAGACTATCAGACGTAGTAGGCAGGGTGCAGCTAAAAATGGGTATGACCTCAGAGGGGGAATTTGCTCGTTTGGCGCAGTTTGCTATACAGGGTTATAAGAACCTACATATGGACGTAAGTGGCTTGCCTACGATTATTAACCTTAATATCAATACAAGCAACTTTACCGCCCCTATGCCAACGAATTTCTTGGCACTATTGAGGCTATGTGTATGTATTAATGGTACACTACACCCTTTGCAATTAGACAATAATATTTGCCTACCCGATACAACAGACGACTGCGGTACTTTACAGACCGATATAGCTGTTATAGATAGCAATACGGGCTTATTAGGGATGGGCTTATACGCTTGGCAGACACCAAACTACGATAGCTTTGGTGGTATTGTAAACAGGGCGCAATGGAACGGTTACTTTAATCTTGGTGGTGGTCGTAGTGTTTACGGACGTTACAGGATAGATACAGCAACCAATTCAATACAGTTGGCTAATGTTTTAGCGGGCGAATTGGTAATGGAATACTTAGCGTTACCCGAAGCTACCAATAACGGTGATTTTATGGTACACCCTTACGATGTGATGGCAATAGAGTATTTTACCTATTGGCAGAGTATCAGTATGAAAAGCGATGTATCGGCTAATCAGAAACAGCAAGCTATGAATGATTGGCATAGAGAAAAGAGAATGGCTAACCGTAGGCATCAGCAAGCCCCATTAGAAGCCATTACCCAAGCAATGATGAAAGGTTATAAATTAGCAGCGAAAGCATAGTATGTCTCAACAAAATACACCATACCCAAGTCAGTACGTATCGCCCGAAATGAAGGCGACAAAAGAATATGGGCTATCATACGCCCAAGCAATATGGTCGCAGTTTGGTGGTTACAACTATTACAACAGCCGCTTACAAACTTTTATTGATGCGAGGCGTTGGGCAGAGGGCTTACAGGATACTAACGACTTTAAAGATATTTGGTCTTTATACAAAGAGGGCGATACAGCCTATGCCAACCTTGATTACACCTCTATTGCCATAGTAGCAGAAAAAGTAGACAAGATAGTAAAGCGTATTTTAAACCTACCCTACGAGATACAGTGCGAGGCTATTGACAGGCTTTCTATAATGGAGAAAGATAGAGCCAAAGACGAGTATTACGTTAAGATGGCTTTGAAAGAGTACGACCAACAGCTAAAGGAACAGTACGGAGAGGGCTTATTTGGCGATGAGCATATTCCCGAAACCAAAGAGGAACTTGATATATTCTTTAGCCTAAACTTTAAATTAGCCACCGAGATAGATATGCAAGAGGGTATTAAATATACCTTTAAGTATTGCAATGAGGACGATGTAAGGCGTAAGATAATAAGGGACTTGGTAGAGATTAAGATTGCTGCTACCCGTACTGTCTTAGACGATAAGTTAAAGCCTAAGTTTGAGTATATAGACCCCGTTCAGTTGGTAGTGCCTTTTACCTACTACGATGACTTTAACGAGATTAACCAAGCGGGACACGTAGTATATAAGAGCATAGAGCAGATAAAGCAAGAGAACACATTGGGACAGCTATCTTCTAAAGATTTAGAGGAGATAGAGAACCAATTTAAGGGGTCTGCAAGTGCAGGACGATTGCTAAACTACAAACCTGTCTACTACCAAAATTGGTGGAACAACCAAGTAAGTTCAGCAGCCCCCGTAATGGAGTTTGAGTTTTTAGCCTTTGACCTTATTAAGTACAGGGGCAGGACTACCAAACAAAACCGTAGGCGTATAGAGAAGTTGCCCTTTGGCTTTAAAGAACAAGACGACCCTATCAGTATTAAAGGAGTGCTTTATGAGATAGGTGCTACCCGTAGGTATATTGGCAAATGGGTTATTGGAACTACTTATATCTATGATTACGGTTTAGCCCCTAATCAGGTATTCCCAAAGCGACAAGGACGTGCCGATTTATCAGCAACCCTATCATACAATATAGTAGCCCCTAACCAAAGGGATATGCAGAACAAAAGCCACGTTATGCGTATGATGGAGAGTGCAAGGCAGATGCAGATTTCTCTGATGGGTATCCAAAGGGAGATAGCAGCAGCAGCACCAACAGGCTATCAGATAAACTACGATGCGCTGATTAACTTTATGGACGGTGGCGGAGAAGAAGCCAAAGACCCTAAGAAGCTATTACAGGTGATGTTCCAAAGGGGTATCTTACTGTATGGTGGCTTAGATGAAAGCGGCAGACCGTTACCTCCACCCGTACAGGCTTTTGGTGGTATCAGGGGCGATGCTATTCAGACCTATATTATGCTATACGATTTCCATAACAGGCGTATGGAAGAAATGATAGGCAATAGCGCAGCAACACCCGACCCCGACAGCTTGGTAGGCATACAGAAACTATCAGCTATCAGCGCAGATAACTCTTTAGGTACTATTATAGATGCCTACAAGAAAATAATGAAGCAGAGTGCCGTTCAGATAGCTAACCTAATACAGTCTATCTGCGATGAAAAGGAAATGGAAGTCTACACAAGGGCTTTAGGAGAGAACTATACCCGTATTACCCGTTTAGGCAAAGAACATTCGTTGATGGAAATGGGTATAGATATTGAGTTCCGCCCTGTTGAGGAGCAGAAATTCATTATGCAATCTTACATCAACAACCTTATCAAGTCTAATGCGCCATTTAAAGGCTCGGATATGCTTATGATAAATGAGTTGGCTACTAAGGATTGGAAGTTAGCTTATGCCTATATGCGTGAAATGGAACGCCAAGAGGAAGAAAAACAAGCTAAGAACGCACAGATGCAGCAACAGATGAACGCACAAGTGCAGCAACAAAGCGCACAGATGGCGGCACAGATGCAACAAATGACCGAACAGGTTAAGGCACAGGCGGAGATAGCTGTTAAGAAAGCAGAACACCAAATGGAAATGGAGAAAATGCAAGTAGAGAAACAATACGATGCTGACTTGATAGAACTGAAAGGTGATATTGACTTAGAGATAGTAGAGAAAAACAATAGTGCAAAACCAAAACAAACATCAGACTTATTAAAATGAAAATTGAAGAAGTAGAAGTTTACGGAAGCAGGGTACTTGTTAAAAAGAACAACCCCTTTGAGAGTGCAACTAAAGCGGGCTTATGGATACCCGATACAGCAAAACAAGTAGCCAACGAAAGCCATATCCAAGGCGAGGTTATTAAAGTAGGTGAGGATTGTACCGATGTAAAGGTTGGCGACAATGTATATTGGGAACGATATGCAGGTGGCGAACTGCAATTTGAGGAAGGTTCTTACCATATCATTTTAGAAAGCCATATTGACTTAGTAAATTAAATGGGCGCAGTAGAAAAGAGGATATTTACCCAAGGCATAGATAGCGATACCACTCCCGAATTAACGGGTGAGGGGCGTTACCTATCAGCCAAGAATATGAATGTGGTTGTTTCTGATGGGAACAACTATGGAACAGCCGAGGTAGCCCTTGGTAATACCCCTTATACTATTACCTTACCTGCGGGGGATAACAAATGCGTTGGTACTTATGAGGATAAGACCTCACACCACCTATACTATTTTAACTACAATAGTTTAGGGCAGCACGGTATTTATCGTATTGAGAGTGGTGTATCAACAGCACAGACCGTATTGGTAGATAGCCTATTAAACTTTAATAAAAGCTACCTAATAACGGGTATTGATATAGCCTATATAGATGTAGACCGACCTATTTTGGGTTGGACTGATGGGGGCGCACCAAATACAGAGCCTACTATTATATACAACCCACCAAGGCAGATTGATGTTAATAAGGCTATTGCTTATACCAATGGCGACTTTATTAATGGCTACCCTGCTATAACAGTTGAGGTCTTAGACCAAATAAAATGGCAGGGAACATTTGCACCAAAAGTAGCCATAGCTAATGATGATACCTACAACCGAAATAATCTAACGGGCAGACTGTTTCAGTTTGCTTATGCCTATGAATATTTTGATTACTCTGTAAGTGCTTTATCTGATTATAGCGAGGTGGTAACACCTATTGGTGATGAAATTATCGGCAACGTAGCAAATACGCCACCGTACCTTAATAATAGGATTGATGTTACCATAACAAGGGGTGCTGATATATGTACTAAGATACGGATATATACCCGTATTCAGAACAGCACAAATCAAGATTGGTACTTAGTAGATACTATACCAAACCCCACAACACCAACGGTAACATATCTGTTCTATAATGATAACATTTTAGAGCCTTTAGATGTTAATGAAGCCAAAAAGCCTTATGATAACGTACCAAGGGCAGCTAAGGCAGAAACAGTAATAGCGGGCAACAGAAAGACGTGGGCTAATGTTATAACAGACTTTGACCAACCCGTACCCGATATTACTTTGCTAAATCAGAGTATTGATTTGCCGCAAATTGATAATGCTTTATCAGTAGCCTCATTCCCATTGGTTGTAGGCGATTTCTCTTATGATGTTGGTAACTTAGGCGGACACGCAGGTATAGTATTTAATATACCTAACGACCCAAATTTAATTGTGCAAGGTAACCTTATACGATTTACGTATCTTTCTGCACCTGCACCTACATTGCCTGAGTACATATACTATTATATAACAGCAGAGGACGTAGCTGATTTTAACGTACTGATTGCTAACTTAATATTGTTCTTGCAAAATGCAGGAATATTGGGCGTAACCAATACGGGAACATTTAGCAGCCTTACACAGCCACCCGCACCATTATTGCCTAATCAGATATTTTCTTTTATAGGCACTACAACACCCGATTACCCACAGTTATCTCAAAACGTAAGTTCGGATATAAACTCGGCAATACTATCTGCAATGGACAAACGCCCGACCTTTAAATCGGGAACTACCCATTACTTTGCTTTAGAGTACGCAGACAGGGCGGGGCGTTTTGATACCGTAGTCTTAGATAGCCAATTTAATGTTTACGTTCCATTTTGCACAGAAACACTAAGCACTACACCCTATCTAAAACAAAATCAGATAATATCAGCCATTAGGCATATACCTCCTATTTGGGCTACACATTACCGTTGGAAATATGGCTTTTGTGGTATTCAATCATTTGTGCAAACAGCTATTAAAAATAAGACTGTTAGTGGCGCACAAAATACGCTATACCTTGACCCGTTAACCGATTACTCTACTCAATACCCAAACTCTGTTTTATCCTATGCCTATACATCGGGCGATAGGTGTCGTATAATAACTAATGTTTCCGATGCGGTAGAGCCAAGCTATATAGACGTTCCCGTAACAGGATATGACGAGGGGACTTTGGGTTTAACAGTAAATACCATTAACTACCCTAACGTAACAATAGCGGCAGGAACATTAATTGAGATTTACACCCCAAGGGCTACCTTTACAAGCGACCAAATATTTTACTATACCCTTTGTTCAGAGGAATACGAGGTGGGTAACGCAGGTCTACCAAGCCGCTACCATAAAGGAGAGCAGCAAGACCAAGACCCTACAAACCCAACAGGCGTACCCGCAGTATCAACATTTGTAAGGGGCAACGCTTGGATACGCCCAAGGCAAATGAATTGCTACACTCCTACCCCAACAGACAAGCATAAGTATTGGGTAGAGGACTATAACTTCTCTGATTTCTACGATAGCAAGGTTTACGACAAAGGCAGGGCAAATAAATACGACCCAAATTATCGTGAGGTAAACCGACCTACAACGTCTATCTACTCACAGCCCTTTATACCCGAAACCAATGTTAATGGCTTAGGCTCGGTATTTCCTGAGAACTTTGCAAGCGATGATATTAGAGTGCTATTAGCTTA
>Ga0209499_1000484_pt1 | contig 29185 bp, 24 predicted proteins | sample C_130208_EF_Meta_FD_187306 | JGI IMG/M metagenome (GOLD analysis project Ga0209499, IMG submission 187306) | Freshwater microbial communities from Lake Croche, Canada to study carbon cycling - C_130208_EF_MetaG (SPAdes) (version 2) | ecosystem: Environmental > Aquatic > Freshwater > Lake... | reverse complement strand
GTAATAGTCTTCTAATTCCGTATCGGTTGGTTTAATTTGCGCAACGAAATCAGAAGCTACAAATTTAGCCACTTGGATTTGGCGTTTTTCATAAAACGCATTCAAGGTGACATCTGCCAATGCGGGGGTTGCAAAACTCGTGATGCCCAGACCCGCCATCACCTGTCGGGTAGACAAGTCAGAACGCACTTGCGCTTCAAATGACTCTGGCGTCAAGCCTTGCGTGGCAAGTAACTGGCGATAGCGCTCTAAATCTAAGCTTCCGTCTGGCCGACGAAGGCCTGCAATATTGGGGTTTTGTTGCAACTCATTGGCCAAGCGTTGGTTGCTAACACTCAAATGCATTTTTTGCGCAGCGACTTGTAACAAGCGCTCACGCACCAATCGATCAAGCGTGGCTTGTTTGGCGATTGATGAGTCGAACAACTTGGCGTCCAAGTTGGGCATGGCAGCACGCATACGATCAACTTGCACCTTGTGCGCATTGTCTAAATCAGCTTGCAAGATATCTGTCCCGTTCACGGTCGCAACCACGGCCCCTTTTTCACGCATGCGGCTGTAGCCCTCAAGCCCGAACAAAACAAAGGACGGAAAAATGAGCAAGAACAGCAAAAACTGCATGATCTTGGTGTGCTTGCGAACGAAATCAAACATAGAGATTCTTCACTTGAGGTTTAAAAGAAAAAGGCGAACACAAAATGTTCGCCTTGTCTGTCGAGTGGTGGGTGCTGACGGGCTCGAACCGCCGACCTACGCCGTGTAAGGGCGCTGCTCTACCAACTGAGCTAAGCACCCGACTGGAGTGCTGATTAATTCAGCGCATCCTTTAGGGCTTTACCTGGGCGGAATTTAGGCACATTAGCTTTTTTGATTTTGATTGCTTCGCCAGTACGTGGGTTGCGGCCCGTGCGCGCAGCGCGCTTGCCAACAGCAAAGGTACCAAAACCAACCAAAGAAACGGTGCCGCCTTTTTTCAAGGTGGTTTTGACGCCTCCAATGATGGCTTCTAGCGCGCGCGTAGCGGCAGCCTTTGAAATGTCAGCATGCTTGGCAATGTGCTCGATGAGTTCAGTCTTGTTCACAGATTTTCCCTCTCAGTGAGATGTGGTGTTAATTAAATTTATGTGCGCTAGTTTTTACAAACTAAGCGCTCTAGCAAAGACGTTGCTGTTGACCATTAGAGCCATGCATGCGGGGCGTGTCAACTAGAGAAACACTTAGCATTGCAACGTAGCGGGTGGAATTCTAGTCGTTTTTTGAAATGAATTTGTGCCTGCAAGAATGAAAATCATAGGGCTTGTGCAATCGCTTTCCCTAGATCAGAAGTGTGTGCTTTCCCACCAATGTCAGGCGTTCTAGGTGCTTGGCTGCTCGGATCTAATACTTTTTCAATCGCTGCGAGCACTGCGTCGTGCGCATTTTTGTATCCAAGGAACTCCAACATCATGGCGCCACACCAAATTTGACCAATCGGATTGGCCAATCCTTGGCCCGCGATATCTGGGGCCGATCCGTGCACGGGTTCAAAAAGAGATGGGAATTTGCGATCCGGATTGAGGTTGGCGCTTGGTGCAATGCCGATGGTTCCTGTGCACGCAGGGCCTAAATCGCTCAAGATATCGCCAAATAAGTTGCTCGCGACGACCACATCGAAGAAGTCAGGGCGTTGCACAAAGTGGGCTGTCAAGATGTCGATGTGAAATTTGTCTTGGCGAATGGCTGGATAAGCTTTGGCCATTTCTGCTACGCGCTCGTCCCAATAAGGCATGGTGATCGCGATGCCGTTGGACTTCGTAGCACTAGTCAAATGCTTTTTAGAGCGTGTCAAAGCCAATTCAAAAGCGAATTTCAGCACACGGTCCACCCCAATGCGAGACATCACCGTTTCTTGCATCACGATTTCACGTTCAGTGCCGGGGTACATGCGGCCACCAATGCTGGAATACTCGCCTTCGGTGTTTTCGCGCACGATGTACATATCGATTTCGCCAGGTGCTCGGGGCGAGCCGTCTTTTCGCACCACTGGCGCGATGATGCCGGGCATCAAACGCGCTGGACGCAAGTTGATGTATTGGTCAAATTCACGGCGAAACAACAACAACGAGCCCCACAAAGAGATGTGGTCAGCAATTTTGTCGGGCCAGCCTACCGCACCAAAATAAATAGCGTCGTGTCCACCGATTTGGACTTTCCAATCGTCGGGCATCATCTTGCCGTGCTTCTCAAAATAATCCCAACTAGCAAAATCGAAATGGTCAAACGCTAAGTCAATACCAAATTTAGTGGCGGCCGCTTCCATGACACGAATACCCTCGGGCATCACTTCTTTGCCGATACCGTCACCGGCAATGACTGCTATTCTTTTTTTAGACATATGAATTTCTCGGTTTGTAAGTTGCGAAGTATTTAAAAAATTAATTGGGAATTTTAGGTGGACGCACCACCAAGCTAACCCCTAGGGCTGTCACCAAGATACCTAACAGAGTGACAAATGTCATGGTCTCGCCAAAAAGCACCAAGGCCATCACGGCAGTGGTGGGCGGGACCAAGTACATCAAACTAGTGACAGCGGCTGCAGCGCCGCGTTGTATCAGTATGTAAAACAAGGAACTGCCGCCCAAAGTCAGGCATAAAACCGACCATGTCATGGCGTAAATCATCTGGTGGTTCCATTGAATGGCTTCGGTCTCCAGCATAGCCAAAGGCAAAGTAACTACCCACGCCGCCATCAGCTGTACGCTGCTAGCCGTGCGCACGTCACAGGGTTTGACAAACCTTTTTTGATACAGCGTGCCCACCGTGATCGACGTTAAAGCCATGAAAGCCATAGCCAAACTAAACGGTGTGACTTCAATACCGCCTTCTAATTTGTGCGAGACCACCATAGACAACCCAACAAAACCCAATAACAAACCTTGCCATTGCCTACGCGTGACTTGACCGCCTTGCGACGACAACCAGATAGCAGTCAGTACAGGTTGCAATCCCACGATCAAGGCGGATAAGCCAGACCCCATGCCACCTTTGACGGCAGACCAGACGCCGCCCAAGTAACCTGCTTGCAACAACACGCCCGTCACGCCCAAGTGCAGCCATTGTTTTTTGTCGCTAGGCCATGGCACTTTGGAAATAAAAATCCAAGGCAAGAAACACAGAATAGAAAAAGCAAAACGCAACCAAAGAAACGCAAATGGAGGTGAATTGGGCATGCCGAAACGCGCCACGATAAACCCCGTGCTCCAAATACCAACAAAGACTACCGGCATGACGCGCAGCCATGAAAGCTGAGAAGTACTAGCCATTACTTCGCGTGGTCCACGATATCAGGCCACGCTTTTTGTAGGTAATACACCATAGACCAAACGGTCAAGACACCAGCAATCCATATCAACACAAAACCCCAAGCGGCGGTATCGATTACACCGAATAAAACACCGTCGTACAACAAAAACGGAATCGCCACCATCTGCATTGTGGTTTTGAGTTTGCCCAGCATATGCACTGCCACACTGCGCTTGGCACCGATTTGCGCCATCCATTCACGCAAAGCAGAAATCGCGATTTCACGTCCAATGATGATCAGAGATACCAATACATCAACGCGCCCCAAATGCACCAACACCAACAAACTCGCACACACCAAAAACTTATCAGCGACTGGATCTAAAAATGCGCCAAAAGCAGACGTTTGGTTCAACTTACGCGCCAAGTAACCGTCGAGCCAATCGGTCAAGGCAAACACCACAAACATGACAGTCGCCAGAAGATTACGTAAGTCGTTATCAATGGGTAAATAAAACAAACCTGCTATTAAAGGAATGGCTGCAATGCGCGTCAAGGTTAAGAGTGTTGGTATGGTCCACATAAAAGCTTATTCGTAAATGATTTGCGCCTGCCCTTGGTGGGCCTGCGCCATCCAACTCGCCAATGCAGCGTCGCTGGGGAAAAATTTAGCGTTGTCGCCGAGTTCAATCTCAGCATTGGCGCCTTCTCGCAAAACCTGCAAGCGAACACCCAAGCCGCGCACCAAATTACCTTGCTCAGAAGCCTCTACGCGGGCCGGATGCTCGCGCACAATGCGCGCAACATCAGGGACAGTGCCATTGACTGCCACACGCAAATATTTGCCAAAGCGACAACGCGCTTGGTTCAAATCCCAAGCTTGGTTGATCGACAAGCGCAAACCTCCGGAGAATCGATCCGGCTGCACTTTACCCATCACAACGACTAATTCGTCGTCACGCAAAATATTGCGATAGGTATTCATCGTCGCTTCGTCTGCAGTGGCTTCAATCATTCCCGATTTATCGTCTAGTTTGAAAATCGCCAACTTACCGCGTTGTCCATTGATGACGCGCATATCGCTCACGATACCGGTGAGCAACTGGGCATCGCGTGAATCCATCAAATCGTCGATACGGGTTTTGACAAAGCTACGCACTTCGCGATCGACTTCGTCAAACAAATGGCCTGATAGATAAAAACCCAAAGCCGTTTTTTCTTGGGTCAACCGTTCTTTGACGCCCCATGGCATGGCGTTGACCAAATCGGGTTCTTGTTGGCTGGAGCCGTGGGTGTCGTCGCCCATATCAAACAAACCGCCTTGGTTGGCATTGGCTTCGCTGGCCGCAGCAAAGTCAAACGCGCGGTCTACGCTGGCTAACAAAGATGCGCGGTTCAAATCGAGACAGTCGAATGCGCCAGCTTTGATCAAAGCTTCGACGGTACGTTTGTTTAAACGCGAGCGATCAACACGGCGCGCAAAGTCATACAAACTGGTGAATGCGCCGCCGCTTTCACGCGCAGCAACGATGGCTTCGATAGCTTGCTCACCAGAGCCTTTGATAGCGCCCAAACCATAGCGAATGGTTTTGTCTGAGATGGGTTCGAATCTATGGGTGCCACGGTTGGTATTGGGTGCCTCAAAAGTCATCCCCATCTTGAGCGCGTCTTCGAACAAGACTTTGAGCTTGTCGGTATCGTCCATTTCCACTGTCATGTTGGAACAGAAAAATTCAGCGGTGTAATGCACTTTCACCCAAGCGGTGTGATACGCCAATAAAGAATAAGCAGCCGCGTGCGATTTGTTGAAACCGTAGCCCGCAAAGCGCTCCATCAAGTCGAAAATTTCGTCTGCTTTGTTCGCAGGAATATTATTGCCCGCAGCACCTTTGCGAAAAATTTCGCGGTGCTCGGCCATTTCTTCGGCCTTCTTTTTGCCCATGGCGCGACGCAACAAATCGGCGCCGCCGAGTGAATAGCCACCAAGGATCTGCGCCGTTTGCATCACCTGCTCTTGGTAGACCATGATGCCGTAGGTCTCAGACAACATACCTTCGACCAAGGGGTGTGGATACTCCACTTTTTCGCGGCCATGCTTACGGGCCACGAAACTTGGAATCAAATCCATCGGTCCTGGTCGGTACAAGGCGTTCAAGGCAATCAAGTCTTCGAGTCGGGTTGGACGTGCATCACGCAACATGCCTTGCATGCCACGGCTCTCGAACTGGAACACGGCTTCTGTTTTTCCGTCTTGGAATAAACGGTAGGTCGCTACGTCATCAAGCGGAATATTTTCAAAGGCAAAATTTTCTTGGCCCTGGTGGCGCGTCTGTATGAATTGACGGGCGATTTCTAAAATCGTGAGCGTTGCCAAACCTAAGAAGTCAAACTTCACCAAGCCTGCGGCCTCGACATCGTCTTTGTCAAATTGGCTAACCGCAGATTCGCTACCAGGTTGCTGATAAAGCGGACAAAAGTCTGTCAGCTTGCCAGGTGCGATCAACACGCCACCCGCATGCATGCCAACATTGCGCGTCATGCCTTCTAACTTCTGCGCCAAGGCCAGCAAAGTTTTGACTTCGTCTTCTTTTTCTAAACGCTCGGCCAAGATAGGCTCTGCTTTGATCGCTCCGTCAATCGTGATGTGCTGTCCGGGTTTGTTAGGAATGAGTTTGCTGATGCCATCGCAAAAGGTGTAACTCATATCCAACACGCGTCCCACATCGCGAATCGCAGCACGGGCCGCCATAGTGCCAAACGTCACGATTTGACTCACGGCATTGCGGCCGTATTTGTCTTTCACATAATCAATCACGCGGTCGCGGTTGGTTTGGCAAAAGTCAATATCAAAGTCGGGCATCGATACCCGCTCTGGATTTAAGAAACGCTCAAACAGCAAGTTGTATTGCAAGGGGTCCAGGTCGGTGATCTTCAATGAATACGCGACCAATGAACCCGCACCAGAACCACGACCCGGCCCCACAGGGCAACCATTGTTTTTAGCCCAGTTGATGAAGTCACCCACGATCAAGAAGTAACCCGGAAAACCCATCTTCAAAATCGTGTTGATTTCGAACTCCAAACGCTCTTCATACCGCGAGCGCTCCAGCTCTCGTTTTGCTGCATCTGGATAGAGATGCGCCAAGCGCTCTTTCAAGCCTTCGTGCGAAGAAAAACGAAAATACTCATCAATCGCCATGCCGTTCGGCGTGGGGTAATCAGGTAACTGCGGTTTACCCAATACCAAAGACACATTACAACGCTTGGCAATTTCTAGCGTATTGGCAATTGCAGATGGAATATCTGCAAACAACTCCTGCATCTGCGCGCTAGATTTGAAATATTGATCGCGTGTGAATTTGCGAATACGCCGCTGGTTACCCAATATCTCGCCTTCTGAAATACACACGCGCGCTTCATGCGCTTCGTAATCGTCTGGTTTCGTGAACTGCACAGGGTGCGTGGCCACCACCGGTAAATTCAAATGCGAAGCCAACTGCACAGCAGCGACCACATGCGCTTCGTCATCCGTGCGACCAGCGCGTTGTAACTCTATATAAAAACGGTGCGGAAAAATACCAGCAATTTGCAGGGCCAACTCACTGGCCCGCGATAAGTCACCTTGCACCAAGGCTTGGCCTACAGGGCCACTTTGCGCGCCAGAGAGTGCAATCAAACCTTGCGTTAGCTCTTGCAACCAAGCCAACTTGATCACGCCCACAGCTTTGTGGACGTTTTGTGTCCAACCACGGCTGAGCAACTCACACAGATTTAAATAGCCTTGTTGGCTTTGCACCAACAAAATCATCTTGGAGAGATGGTTGGCGTCTTGGGTCAGGCTCTCCAAATAAATCTCAGCCCCCAACAACGGCTTCAAGCCCATGCTGCGGGCTTGCTTGTAAAACTTAATCGTGCCGAATAAATTATTGAGGTCTGTCAGCGCCAGCGCTGGTTGTTTGTCGTCTGCGGCCACCTGTACCGCATCATCGATTCGGTTGGTCCCATCGACCACGGAAAACTCAGAGTGCAGGCGTAAATGAACAAACATGAAGTTGATTGTAGGCACACCACCTACCCACCCCGAGGTTTGCGTAGCCCTTAAGCGTGCATGAGCACTAATGGACTACGCAAATAAAAGCATTCACTAAATTTGAATTAACCGCGAAGCTTGGAAGCAACATGCGCGACACGCTCGCCGTAGGCTTTGGCCGTATCTAAATCACCCTGTGGAATATCGGCAGCTGGACTGGTAGCACCCACTTGCGCCATCAAACCAGAGTTAGAACCTATGCGGTTGATCGTGCCGTCATTCAGAGAAGGCTGACCCACCCACACCATGCCTTGTTGCATGGCCAAAGTGATGAAGTACTGAATAGTAGAAAGCTTGTCGCCACTGGGGCTAGCAGAAATCGTGAAGCCGCCAGCAACTTTGTCTTTCCAAGCACTAGAGAACCAACGCTTTGACGTGGCATCTGCAAATTTCTTGAACTGCCAAGAAGCCATACCCATGTAGGTAGGCGAACCAAAGATGATGGCGTCTGCAGCATCTAGAGTGGTCCAGTCAGCATCGGTGATATTGCCGTCAGCATCAATCGCAATCACTTGTGCCTTAGCGCCTTCCGCTACAAACTGCGCTACGCGCTGGGTATGGCCGTAGCCTGAGTGATAAATAACGACTGTTTTAGTCATGGAGACTCCTGAATGGTTGAAAAAAAGGGGGGAAAGCGCTTACTTAAGAATTAAGGCGCCAAATCGAATACCAACACTTCTGCATCCACACCATGTGAAATTGAAACTTGGGTTTCCTTGTCCAACATAGCGGCATCTCCGGTTTTTAGTGCATGCCCATTGACCTGCACCTCACCGCGCACCAAATGCACATAAGCCTTGCGACCAGATTGCAAGGAAAGAGTGGCTGTCTCATCGCCATCAAAAAGCCCCGCATACAACGATGCATCCGCATGCACTTTCACCAACGCATCTTTAGGCCCGGCAATTTGACTCAAAGCCCCACGCTTAGATGCAGGCGGAACCGTTTTTTGTTCGTACCCAGGCGCTATGCCGCGCACATTGGGTTCAATCCAAATTTGAAAGAAGTGGGTAGTTTCATTAGGCGCATGATTGAACTCACTGTGCATCACACCAGAACCCGCGCTCATGCGCTGCACATCCCCTGGAGGAATGCCTTCCACATTGCCAATATTGTCTTGGTGCGCCAACTCGCCCTGCAAAACATAACTGATGATCTCCATATCGCGATGTCCATGGGTACCAAACCCCGAACCCGGCGCAATACGGTCTTCATTAATCACCCGCAAATTACCCCACCCCATAAATTGCGGGTCGTGATACCCAGCAAAAGAAAAACTATGAAAAGACTTCAACCAACCATGGTCGGCGTAGCCGCGGTCAAGGGATTTGCGAATAGTGATCATGGTGCGTAACTTTTGATGAGGGCTATGCCACTTAAGAGGCGGCATATTACTCGAATGAGATTAACAAAGAGACATAGGAACACGAATAGACATGAGGTCGATACCAAAGAAAACAAGATTCACCAAAGACTAAAACAAAAATTCAAGAAAAAGGACAAAACTTCAACCAAGAAGCAAGGCGAGCACAAGGGGCTTGGTGCGAACGACATAAAGCGCTAAGCGCGGAGTCGCACCAAGCCCCTTGTGCTCGCCTTGCGCTCTCCGAAAAACGAAATATCACAAACATAACCAACAGACACTTAAACTAGCGTCAACCCATCTGTAAACCCCACCCCTAAAGCCACCCCCAAGCGTGTAGAGTCCAAGCCATGACACTCAATATCGCCATCATCGGCGCCGGCATGGCCGGCATCACCGCTGCTCGCACCTTGGTGCAAGCCGGACACCGCGTACAAGTCTTCGAAAAAAGCCGAAGCGCCGCAGGACGCATGTCCACACGCGAGACCGTATTTGGCACCTTCGATCACGGTACCCAGTACTTCACCGTACGCGACCCCAGATTTTCTCTAGCCCTGCAAACCGTAGCAGGCACCAAAGAAATTTGTCGTCCATGGAGCGCCAGTGCAGTTCGCGTCTTGGACCCAATGGGACAAGTATTTGAAGCCGCCAAACAAAACCACGATGCACACTTCGTAGCCAACCCAGGCATGAACGCCTTGGTGCGTCACTGGGCGCAACCTCTTGGCAAAGCATTGCACCTGCACAACCAAGTGCAACGTATGGAACGTAACGCCAAAGGCCAATGGACATTGCACAGCATCAACACCAGCACCCGCGCTGAAATTCCAGAAACGCATTCCGGTTTTGACCGCGTGTTGCTTGCAGTTCCGTCCGTACAAGCCGAGCAATTACTGCGTAACTCAGGCACACATGCAAACGACGCACATTTGTTAGATGCGATCAGCAAAGTTCAAGTAGCACCGTGCTGGACATTGATGCTGGCATTTCCAAACGCTAACAACCCCGACCTGCCGCACCTCGGTCCTCAATGGAACGCCGCGCGTAGCACCCACCACCGTGTGGCTTGGTTGACCCGCGAGTCTTCCAAACCTGGGCGCAGCAAGATTGAACGCTGGACGGTGCAAGCCAGTGCGGCCTGGTCCCAAGAACATTTGGAAGACGACGCGCCCCGCGTGCAAGCCAAAATGCTGCGCGCTTTCTCCGAACTCACAGGCATTCGCGCAGAACCTAGTTACGCTGAAGTACACCGTTGGCGTTATGCGCAAACTTTGGTGCCATTGGGTGCGCCTTACCAATTTCATGCCACAACGGGCTTGGGCACTTGCGGGGATTGGCATTTAGGCCACCGAGTTGAAGATGCTTTTGTCTCAGGCTTAGAACTCGCACTCGCCGTCTGCCACTCGGCATATCGCTTGTAATTTTTTGTGGTGGTGGACGTGCGCTATATCGGACGATTCGCGCCCTCGCCAACTGGACTATTGCATGCTGGCTCATTGGTCGCCGCATTAGCGAGTTGGCTTGACGCTCGCGCACACTTAGGACAGTGGTTCGTCAGAATAGAAGACATTGATGCACCGCGTTGTGTTGCTGGGGCAGCCCAACAAATATTAGAACAACTCGCCGCCTGTGGCTTAGTTGCCGACTGCGAGCCCACTTGGCAGTCGCATCGTACGCATTTATATGAAGCCGCATTAACCAAGTTAGTTGATAAAGGCTGGGCCTACCCTTGTGGATGTTCGCGTAAAGAAATTGAAGATATTTATTTTTCACAAGGGCAAGATTTAGCACGACATAGCGCTGCGGTTTACCCCGGCACTTGTCGTGACGGTCTGAAAGGCAAACCGGCGCGTGCTTGGCGTGTGAATGTGCAAGCTGTGATCAGTGACCTGCATCTGCCCCAAACTTTGGAATGGCACGACAGGCGAATGGGGTACCAACAGCAAGACATAGCGAATGACGTTGGCGATTTTGTTCTCAAACGTGCCGATGGTTTGTGGGCCTATCAACTCGCAGTGGTGGTCGACGACGCCGACCAAGGCGTCACCCATGTGGTACGTGGCGAGGACTTGCATGACAACACAGCGCGACAAATTTTGTTGCAAAAAGCTTTGGGTTTGCCCGCGCCCATTTACATGCATGCACCGCTGGTACTTGGTGAGAACGGTGAAAAGCTAAGTAAGCAAAACGGGGTACAGGCTTTAGATTTACAAATCCCTCTGGCTGCATTGAACCAGGCAGCAAAGGTATTGGGACTGAGTCCTTGCAAAACTAATGTAGTGGATGCTTTGCACGAATGGACACAGGCGTGGTTATCGAACCAAGGCGGGCTTGAAGTTCAGCGCAAGTAGCCCACGATAATCTATAGCGATTTCTATAAAAACCTGTTATGTCCGCCACTGATTTTCCAGACGCAATAAACACCCCAAAACCTGACGCCCCCTTCATGCGTGTCATCAAAACCTATGTGCTGCGCGCTGGACGCATGGGTCCAGGACAAACCAGGGCGTTTGAGCAATTTGGGGCGAAGTTTTTGTTGCCTTTTAAAAGTGAGCGACTGGATCTCGACACCTCCTTTGCCCGACAAGCGCCGCTCATTTTAGAAATTGGTTTTGGCATGGGCGACGCAACGGCAAAGATTGCCCAAGCGCGTGTAGGCGATAACTTTCTGTGTTGCGAAGTTCACGCACCTGGCGTAGGTGCCTTACTCAAACGTTGCGGCGAAGAAGATATTGGCAATATCCGTATCGTGCAACACGATGCTATCGAGGTGATGGATTACATGTTGGGCGAAAACAGTTTGGATGGCGTCCACATCTTCTTCCCAGATCCTTGGCACAAAAGCCGCCACCACAAACGGCGTCTGATCCAAAGCCCTTTTGTGAACCGACTGGCGCTTCATATCAAACAAGGTGGCTATTTGCATCTGGCAACCGACTGGGAACCTTACGCCCAGCAAATGCTGCAAGTGCTGTCCGCTGAGCCCCTCATCAAAAACACCGCCACCGACCCCAGTGGTTTTGCCGAAAAACCTAGCTACCGTCCCTTAACGAAATTCGAAAACCGCGGCTTGAAATTAGGACACGGTGTGTGGGACTTGGTGTTTGAAAAGGTCTAAGCTTCCCACACGCGATGGTGTGAGCACCAGCACGGTGGCGCTGCCCTCTAACGCAAGAACTTCCGACTCAAATGCGCTCGCTGACTGGTCAACCGTTTTTGACTTCCTCTGCGAACGTTTTCCTGCAGTAACCCCAGAAGAATGGTCGGCGCGTTTTGCGGATGGCTTAGTACTGAATAAACAAGGCGAATCTATCAGTGAGGCAACACCTTACGCCCCCAACACACTGATTCACTATTACCGGCGCATCCCGGACGAACCCGAACTGCCCTTCAAAGCGCAAGTACTGTTCCAAGACGAGCATTTGGTCGTGGCAGACAAGCCCCACTTCATGCCTGTCACGCCGGCCGGACGTTATGTACGCAGTAGCTTGTTGGTGCAATTGAAAGAGGAACTCGGTATAGACACCCTAAGCCCAATTCACCGCATTGACCGTGAAACGGCGGGCTTGGTCTTGTTGTCTGTGAACCCACAGGAACGCGACGCCTACCATGCCTTGTTTCGGGATCGTAAGGTGCAAAAAAACTACCAAGCGATTGCGCCGTATAGCGATGACTTGGTTTTTCCCCTTACGCGCAAAAGTCTTATTGAGGAGGATGCGCAGTTTTTTTTGTCGCGCGAGGTCGAGGGCACGCCAAATAGTGAGACGCGTATTGAGGTTTTGAAACTTCTGGATGCGGCCGTAGATATATCCATGGGTTCAGCCGCAGGGTCACCCAGCAGTTCGCCTGAGAACTCCTCCAAACCTAGTGCTCTCTACCAACTCACTCCCGTCACTGGCAAACGCCATCAATTGCGTATCCATATGTGTGCCTTGGGCATACCGATAGAAGGCGACCAGTTCTACCCTGAAGTTCTGCGCGGCCCCGAAGAGATCGAAGATTTCCGCCAAGCTTTGCAACTACTGGCTGAAAAAATCGCCTTCACCGACCCCATCACGGGAGAAGAAAGAGAATTCAAGAGCCTGCTACGGCTTAGCTATTAGCCCAGCGCCTTAGTCACCCAAGCCTGCACACTAGCCAAAGCCTTAGGCAATCCAGAAGCATCCGTACCCCCCGCCATCGCCATATCGGCTTTGCCGCCGCCTTTGCCGCCAACTTGCTGCGCAACAAAGTTCACCAACTCACCCGCTTTGACTTTTCCCACAGTGTCGGCCGTGACTCCAGCAGCGATTTGCACTTTGTCGCCATCAACTGCCGCCAAAACAATGACAGCAGTTTTGAGTTTGTCTTTCAACTTGTCCATGGTGTCGCGCAAGGTTTTGGCGTCTGCGCCTTCTAGCGTGGCAGCCAACACTTTCACGCCTTTAACATCTACGGCTTGACCCATTAAATCGTCGCCTTGGCTAGAAGCCAATTTGCCTTTGAGTGCGGAGACTTCTTTCTCCAAAGCTTTGACGTGGTCTAGCACTTGAGCAATACGTGCGTTCAGTTCTGCGGTGGGCGCTTTCAAGGCGCCAGCGGCAAGGGCGACTGAGTTCTCCAAGGACTGCAAATAAGCCAAAGCGTTGCTGCCAGTGATTGCTTCTATACGGCGCACACCTGCAGCCACACCGCTCTCGCCCACTATCTTGAACAAACCAATATCACCGGTGCGTTGCACGTGGGTACCGCCGCACAACTCGCGACTGGAGCCAATGTCGAGCACCCGCACCGTCTCGCCGTACTTTTCGCCAAACAGCATCATGGCGCCTGTTTTTTGGGCAGATTCGATGTCCATCACGCGGGCTTGGGCTTGGGCGTTAGCCAAGATTTCTACGTTCACCTTGGCTTCGATTTGCGCAATTTCAGCAGCCGTGACGGGTGCGTTGTGCGCAAAGTCAAAACGCGTTTTGTCTGCGTCGACCAAAGAGCCTTTTTGCTGAACATGGGTGCCCAGCACTTCGCGCAAGGCTTTGTGCATCAAATGGGTGGCGGAGTGGTTGCGCACGGTGGCTTCACGCACCACAGTGTTGACTTGCGCTTGCACTTGGTCGCCAACTGCCAAAGTGCCTTGGGTGTTAATGCCGTGGTGGGCAAACACATCGGCTTTGATTTTTTGGGTATCTGCCACTTCAAAAGTAGCAGAACCGCTTTTCAGCAGACCTTGGTCGCCGACTTGTCCGCCGCTTTCAGCGTAGAAGGGGGTGGTGTCCAAAACGACGGTGCCCGTTTGTCCGGTTTTGAGTTCAGCAACAGCGATGCCGTCGAGGTAGATGGCAACCACTTTGGTGGCAGAGCCCAAAGACTCGTAGCCCACAAAGGTGTTTCCAGCACCGTTGTATTCCAAGGCCTTGTCCATCTTGAACTTACCAGCGGCGCGGGCTTGGTTTTTTTGCTTGTCCATCGCGGCGTGGAAGCCTGCTTCGTCCACAGTCACGTCACGCTCGCGGCACACATCGTTGGTTAAATCGAGAGGGAAGCCATAGGTGTCGTGCAGCTTGAAGGCGACTTCACCGGAAAGTTTTTTGCTTTGATCGTTGGATGCTTTTGGATCAGTGACACCAGCGGCACTACTGACACCTAAAGCCTCATCCAAGATTTGCATGCCAATTTCAAGCGTCTCATAAAAGCGCTCTTCTTCGGCTTTCAAAATCGCAGCAATGCGATCTGCCTGAGATGCCAAACTGGGATAAGCCTTACCCATTAGTTCCACAAGCTCGGGGATGAGTTTGTGGAAGAAAGGTTTTTTCTGCCCGAGTTTGTAGCCATGGCGAATGGCGCGGCGCACGATGCGGCGTTGCACATAGCCTCGGCCTTCGTTGGTAGGGACGACACCGTCGCTCACCAAAAACGCAGTAGCGCGGATATGGTCGGCGATCACGCGCAGTGAGTTGTTTTTTAAATCTTTGCACCCCGTCTCACGCCCTGCGGCTTTGATCAACGCATCGAACAAATCGATTTCGTAATTGCTGTGTACATGCTGCAAGATGGCCGCCAGGCGCTCCAAGCCCATGCCAGTATCGACACATGGCGCGGGCAATGGCGATACGGAACCGTCTTCTGCCATATTGAATTGCATGAAGACGTTGTTCCAGATTTCAATGAAACGGTCGCCGTCTTCTTCAGGGCTGCCAGGGGGGCCACCCGGAATGTGCGGGCCATGATCGTAAAAAATTTCGCTGCACGGACCGCAAGGGCCGGTGTCAGCCATCATCCAAAAGTTATCGCTCTTGTAGCGTCCACCTTTGTTGTCACCGATACGGATGACACGGTCTGCGGGCAAGCCGATTTCTTTGGTCCAAATATCGTAGGCCTCGTCGTCTTCTTCATAGACGGTGGCAATCAGGCGCTCTTTGGGCAGTTGGTAGACCTCGGTCAACAGTTCCCAAGCCCACTTCAGGCTTTCACGCTTGAAATAGTCACCAAAGCTCCAGTTGCCCAGCATTTCGAAGAAGGTGTGGTGGCGGGCGGTGTAGCCCACGTTTTCTAGGTCGTTGTGTTTGCCGCCTGCGCGCAAACAGGCTTGAACAGAAGCAGCGCGCACATAGGATCGTTTATCGGTGCCTAAAAATACATCTTTGAACTGCACCATGCCCGAATTGGTGAACATCAGGGTAGGGTCGTTGCCGGGCACCAAGGGGCTAGAAGCCACCACGGTGTGGCCTTTAGAAGCAAAAAAATCGAGGAAAGACTGCCGAATGTCGGCGACTGAGAATGGGGGTTGGGTCATCCATAAATTATAGGTTTCACAGTCTCCTTCAAGACCAGACAGCCTAGGTAAGGGCGTTATGCTCTTCCCCAAGCTTATTTAGGAGACTTCCATGGACATGAAAACCGCCCCCCTTTCGCTTCTTAACGATCCCTCGCTGTTAAAAACCGACGCGCTGATCAACGGCCAATGGGTCGCGGGCACCAGCCGTTTTGATGTGAATGACCCAGCCACCGGCAAAAAACTTGCTGACGTAGCCAATTTAGGCCCCGCCGAAGCCGAAGCCGCGATTGCTGCCGCCAACACCGCTTGGGGCCCATGGAAAGCCAAAACAGGCAAAGAACGCAGCGCTGTTCTGCGCAAATGGTTTGATTTGTTGATGGCCAACCAAGAAGACCTTGGGCGCATCATGACGGCCGAGCAAGGCAAGCCATTTGCCGAGGCCAAAGGCGAAGTCGCCTACGGCGCGAGTTTTGTTGAGTGGTATGCCGAAGAGGCCAAACGCGTCAATGGCGAAACCCTGCCCCAGTTCGACAACAACCGCCGGTTGCTGGTGATTAAACAAGCCATTGGCGTTTGTGCCGCCATCACGCCTTGGAACTTCCCGCTCGCCATGATCACCCGTAAAGTGGCACCCGCGTTGGCGGCAGGTTGCCCAGTGGTGATCAAACCCGCAGAGCTCACGCCGTTGACGGCGCTGGCTGCCGCCGAGTTGGCAGTGCGCGCTGGCATTCCTGCTGGCGTGTTGAACATCTTGACGGCAGACAGCGACAACAGCATCGCGGTGGGCAAAGTGTTTTGCGCCAGCGACACGGTGCGCCACATCAGTTTCACAGGCTCTACCGAAGTCGGCCGTATTTTGATGGCGCAGTCTGCGCCGAGCATTAAAAAACTCGCGCTTGAGCTAGGGGGCAACGCTCCCTTCATCGTGTTTGACGATGCCGATATCGACAGCGCTGTTGAAGGCGCCATGGCCAGCAAATACCGCAACGCAGGACAAACCTGTGTCTGCGCCAACCGCATCTACGTACAAGACAAGGTGTACGACCAGTTTGTTGAGAAATTTGCCGCCAAAGTCAAAGCGCTGAAAGTCGGTAACGGTTTTGAAGACGGCGTTGTTCAAGGACCATTGATCGAAGACGCCGCCGTGCAAAAAGTCGAACGCCATGTGCAAGACGCCATTGCCAAAGGCGGTAAGGTGGTTGTCGGCGGCAAGAAACTAAACGGCCAATTTTTCGAGCCCACCGTGATTTCAGGCGCTACCGCTGACATGATGTGCGCCAAGGAAGAAACCTTTGGCCCCTTTGCGCCAGTCTTTCGCTTTGACAAAGACCAAGAAGCGATTGACGCTGCCAACAACACCGAGTTTGGCTTGGCCAGCTATTTTTATAGTCGCGATGTAGGACGCATCTTCCGCGTCAGCGAGGCTTTGGAGTACGGCATGGTGGGCATCAACGTCGGTGTCATCGCGACCGAGCATGTGCCGTTTGGTGGCGTCAAACAATCGGGATTAGGACGTGAAGGTTCTAGCCACGGTATGGATGAATATTTGGAAATGAAATATCTGTGCATCGGAGATATTTCCAAATAAATGTTCATCTCATAGTGGCCAACGGATTGGCGACGCCTTTGCCAGCTAATGATTGAATGCATAGGTGTATTGAATTAACCAATATAGGTAGTTTTACACCTTTGTCATCAACTTTGTTTTCTTGTTCATTTTAAAATCAGTCTCGCTTTCTCCTCTACCAACTTAATCCTCATGACTACACAGCAAATCTATATGCGTTTTTTGAATTTGGTCCATGCACTGGAGGGCCATAACAATTCGCCGCAAATAGACCTTGACGCCAAGAAATTGCTAGACGTGATCGGCCTGCGCAACGACCAGAAAAAACCGCTCACAGTGACTGAAGCCATGGCCTTAGATCACATTGCATCCCCCGCTACCATCCACCGCAAACTCGACCAATTACGCGAGCTAGGAATGATCGACACCGTGTTCGAAGGCAAAAACCGCCGTACCAAATATTTAGTTCCCACCAAAGCGGCTGCGGACTACTTTGCGAATATGGGCAAGGCAGTCCAGCAGGCTATTGCTAGCGCTTAAATAAGCGTAACGCCCGTCTTGCTCTGTAAAAACTCGCGCGTCACGCCAGGGGCAAGTTCCAACACTTTCAGGCCCTGAGGCGTCACGTCCATCACCGCGAGGTCGGTGATGATTAAGTTGACCACGCCCACGCCTGTCAGCGGCAAGGTGCACTGGGGCAAGATTTTTAGGTCTTCGGTGCCGTCTTTCTTTTTGGCGACGTGTTCCATCAATATGACCACCCGTTTGACGCCAGCGACCAAGTCCATCGCGCCGCCCATGCCTTTGATCATCTTGCCGGGAATCATCCAGTTGGCGAGATCGCCCTTTTCGCTGACCTGCATGGCACCCAAGATCGACAAATTGATCTTGCCGCCACGGATCATGGCGAAAGATTGGTCGCTGCCAAAAATCGCTGAGCCTTTGATGGTGGTGACGGTTTGCTTGCCAGCGTTAATAAGATCGGGGTCGACTTCATCCTCGTAAGGAAATGGGCCAATGCCCAACATACCGTTCTCGCTTTGCAACCAGACTTCCAAATGGTCTGGCACGTGATTAGCTACCAGGGTGGGGATGCCAATGCCTAGGTTGACATAGAAGCCGTCTTGCAGTTCTTTTGCCGCGCGGGCGGCCATTTCGTCTTGGGTCCAAGCCATGTATTTTCCTTTTAGCGGCAACAGCTTTGGCTGTTCACCTTACAAATATTTAAACGGATCTGTCTCGCACTGTGCGCTTCTCGATGCGCTTTTCAGGCGTCGGGTTGTGCACGATGCGGTGAACATAAATGCCAGGCAAATGGATATCGTCTGGGGCTAGTTCGCCAATAGCGACGATGCGCTCCACTTCCACCACACAAATCTTGCCGGCAGTCGCGGCTGCAGGATTGAAATTGCGCGCCGTCATGTTGAAGCGCAAGTTGCCCGATTTGTCAGCAATATCGGCTTTGATCAAAGAGATTTCCGGGACCAATGACTTTTCCATCACATAAGTCTCGCCATCGAAGTCGCGCAACTCTTTACCTTCGGCAACCAAAGTGCCTACACCCGTTTTGGTGAAGAAGGCGGGGATGCCTGCACCACCAGCGCGCAGTTTTTCAGCCAAGGTGCCTTGTGGCGTGAATTCAAGCTCTAACTCTCCGGCTAAAAACTGGCGCTCGAACTCTTTGTTCTCGCCCACGTAGCTGGAAATCATTTTTTTAATTTGGTGGGTTTCAAGCAACTTACCCAAACCAAAGCCATCCACACCGGCGTTGTTGGAAATGACTGTCAGATTCTTCACGCCGCTATCGCGTAAAGCGTCGATCAAGGCTTCGGGAATGCCACACAGTCCAAAGCCGCCGACCGCCATCAACTGGCCATCGGCCACGATGTCTTTCAGCGCCTCAGCGGCAGAAGGAAATATTTTGTTCAAAGGAATGCTCCAAATTTGTGCAACTAATTAACTTGCGGATTCTACGAAACTGGCTTTTTGGGCACACGTCCCATCAAATAAAACTCGGGGTTGGGCATCATGTTGCTGAAACTCGCCATCCGATTACTCAAACCAAAGAAAGCCGTGATGGCAGCAATATCCCAAATGTCTTCGTCGTCAAAGCCATGGGCATGCAAAGCAGAAAAGTCTTCATCTTGGATTTGGTCGCTGTGCTGGCAGACCTTCATCGCAAAATCGAGCATGGCTTTTTGTCTGGGAGTGATTTCGGCTTTTAAGTAGTTGACCGCCACTTGGTCGGCGACCAAAGGTTTTTTCTCGTAAATCCGCAAAATTGCGCCGTGGGCCACCACGCAATAGAGGCAGTTGTTGGCGGCACTGGTGGTGGTGACGATCATCTCGCGATCGCCTTTGCTGAGATGGCCATCTTCCTTGAGCATCAAAGCGTCGTGATACGCGAAGAAAGCCCGCCATTCCGCAGGCCGACGCGCCAGCGCCAAAAACACATTCGGAATAAAGCCCGCTTTTTCTTGGACTTCCAGCACCTTGGCGCGGATGTCTTCGGGCAAAGCGTTGAGGTCAGGGAGAGGGTATCGGCTCATGGTGTGACTATCTTTCGCATCCAGTCGGGCAAATCAATTGCCTTTTGTTTGGGGAAATCGACCCAAATGGTGGTGGCGCCGCCTGCGGCGTAAATCACACCGGGTTGGTCGACGCGTTCCATCGTGCCCCATGTCTCAAAAGTGGTTCGGGCAGGGTCGCTGGTGTACATCTTCAAACGCACATCGCCTGGGTATTCGAGTTGTTTGTAGAAATTACAAAAGGCGTTGATGATGACTATGCCATCCTTCTTTGGATCAGGTACAGCGTTGATGGTGTGCAACCAGTCGATACGCGCGGTCTCTAAGTAGCGGAAATAGGTCGCGTTGTTCACATGGCCCATCGAATCCATGTCGCCCCATCGAATGGGCATGGTCATCTCAAACACCAGCTTCTTATGCTCTGGTATCTCAATCTTCATAGCGCGAACCCGTCGTCTGCTGCAATGATGGCGCCGTTGACAAAACCGCTTTCGCCGCTTGCAAGCAGGACGAGCAAAGCGTCTAAGTCTTGCGGATGGCCGACGCGCTTGCGGGGCAACATGTTCACTAGCTTTTGGCCTTGCTCGGTGCTCCAGTGGTGGTGGTTGATTTCTGTATCAATATAGCCAGGGCAAATCGCGTTCACGTTGATGCCAAAACGGCCCCACTCCATTGCCAATACTTTGGTCATTTGGACCACGGCAGCCTTGCTCATGCAGTAAGCCCCAATTTGGGGCAACACCTTCAACCCAGCCACCGACGCAATGTTGATGATGCGCCCGCCGGTGTAGCTACCCGGCGCAGAGCCCTTGGCACGCGCCAGCATGCGCTTGCCGACCTCTTGCGCCACAAAAAATGAGCCCTTTACGTTGGTATTGAAGATGAAATCAAAGTCGTCCTCGGTCACGTCTTGCACCCGCTGGGTCGTGCTCACCCCAGAGTTGTTCACCAAAATATCGATGCTCCCGACTTCGGTCTCCGCATGGGCGACAGCCGACTTGATGCTGTCCAAGTCTGTGACGTCTAAAGCCACCACGTGGGCGTCGCCACCTTCGGCCTCGATTTCCGCGCGCAACTCTTTGAGTTTCTCAACGCGCCGACTGGCCAGCACCACCGCAGCGCCAGCACGCGACAGGGTTTTAGCGAACTGTTCACCCAAACCGCTGGACGCACCAGTTACCAGTGCGACCCGTCCTGACAAATCTATGCTGTACGCCATGCTTTGCTCCTGCTATTGTTGAATCGCTTCATTATGGCAACTACCCCTCGGGCACCGGTGAAGCACCGCATAAAATCTGTCGCAACTCGGACAAGCCCCCTCCTACCTCTCTGACTCCCACCATTTTTATGACACCCCAAGACATACTTGCCCAGTTTGGGCCGCGCGAAGCTATGGAATACGACGTGGTGATCGTCGGCGGCGGTCCTGCCGGCTTGGCCAGCGCAATCCGCATCAAACAACTGGCGGCTGAAAAAGGCCAAGACGTCTCGGTGGTGGTGCTGGAAAAAGGTTCCGAGCCAGGCGCACACATACTCTCAGGCGCTGTCATGGACCCCAAAGCCATGGACGAACTAATCCCCAATTGGAAAGATTTGGGCGCACCTTTGAACCAAGCCGTCACGGGCGACGATTTACTGATGCTGAGCGAGACAGGTGCAACCCGTACCCCCAGTTGGCTGATGCCACGCAACTTTCACAACGACGGTTGCTACGTCGTCTCGCTAAGCAATGTGGTCAAGTGGATGGCCACCCACGCGGAGAGTTTGGGCGTAGAAATATTCCCTGGTTTCACGGCGGCGGAAGTGCTCTACAACGACGACGCGGCCCAACATGGCGGCAAACCCTCCGTCAAAGGTATTGCGACAGGCAATCTTGGCATCGGCAAAGACGGTGAACCCACTGACAACTTTCAACTGGGCATGGAACTCCACGCCAAATACACCTTGTTTGCGGAAGGAGCGCGCGGGCATTTGGGCAAACAATTGCTTGCCCAATACAACCTCACAGACGGCAAAGACCCACAAAGCTACGCCATCGGTGTTAAAGAGTTGTGGGAGATTGACCCCGCCAAAGCCCAACCCGGGTTGGTGGTGCACACCTCTGGCTGGCCGATGCAAGACGACACCTTTGGCGGCGGCTTTTTGTACCATTTGGAAGACAATAAAGTAACCCTTGGTTTTGTGCTCGGTCTCGACTACAAAAACCCGTGGATCAGCCCTTTCGAAGAAATGCAACGCTGGAAAACGCACCCCAGCATTCGCGCGCATTTAGAAGGCGGCAAGCGCATCGGCTATGGCGCACGCGCTATCAATAACGGTACTTTGCAGGCTTTGCCCAAAACGGTATTTCCAGGCGGCGCTCTGATTGGTTGCGATGCGGGTTATCTCAATGCCGCACGCATCAAAGGCAGCCATGCCGCGATCAAAACCGGCATGCTCGCGGCTGACGCAGCGTTTGACGCCGTCACCGCGGGACGCGCACACGACGAACTGAGCGCCTACCCAGAAGCCTTTGAAGCTAGCTGGTTGCACAAAGAGTTGCACCAATCGCGCAATTTCAAGCTCTGGTTCAAAAAAGGCATGTTGGTCGGTACTTTAATGACAGGTATCGAGCAATGGCTGCTTCCCAAACTCGGCATCTCTTCACCGCCTTGGACATTGCGTGGCAGCAAGCCCGACCATGTGAACCTGCTGCCAGCCTCGCAGTTTGCAGAAATCCACTACCCCAAGCCCGACGGCAAGTTGACCTTCGACCGGTTGAGCAGCGTGTTTATCAGCAACACCAACCATGAAGAAAACCAACCTGCGCACCTCACCCTCAAAGACGCTTCGGTTCCCGTTGCTATCAACTTAGCGAAGTACGCGGGCCCAGAGAGCCGCTACTGCCCCGCTGGTGTTTACGAGTACGTGAAAAACGACGACAACAGCGACCGTTTGCAAATCAACGCACAAAACTGCGTGCACTGCAAAACCTGCGACATCAAAGACCCGACGCAAAATATAGTGTGGGTGACACCCGAAGGTGGCGGTGGGCCCAACTACGCAGGCATGTAGATATTGCGCAAAACGGTTCAAATCGTCGCGCAATTGAGTACCAAGGTACTGCCGCCATTGCACGATGTGCAAAACAAGCTAGGTTAGAATTTTTTGTGTCAGGAGAGAGTCGCGTAGAGATTTCTTCTAGCAAGACCGCCGAAGGCCGAACGCTCAGGCAACATGGACTGACACAACTGATTCTGTTGGAGAGAGATGCGGCAACCAGCGCATCCACCGAAGGGGCAAGTCGCTGCATCTGCAGCTTTGAATCTCTCAGGTAAAGCGGACAACAGGGTTCCAGCCACTTGCATGGTGCAAGTGGCCACGCTTTGGAGCCCCTGCTTGTCTGATACCGCCCTGCTACACACACCGCTTCACGATTTACACGTCTCTCTAGGCGCGCGCATGGTTCCCTTTGCGGGCTACAGCATGCCAGTGCAGTACCCGCTGGGGCTGATGGCGGAACACAAACACACACGCCACGCGGCTGGCTTGTTTGACGTTTCGCACATGGGGCAGTTGCGATTGGTGGGCCCAGATGCGGCGGTAGCGTTTGAGAGTTTGATGCCTGTCGATGTTGTTGGACTGTCAGTGGGTAAACAGCGCTACGGCTTGCTCTTGAATGACCAAGGCGGCATCTTGGACGACTTGATGTTTGTGAACCGTGGCGACGATATTTTTGTAGTCGTCAATGGTGCTTGCAAAGTGGCAGACATTGCACATATACAAGCGCGTATTGGAAATCGTTGCGAGGTGATTCCCTCGCCAGATTTGGCGCTGCTTGCCCTGCAAGGCCCGCAAGCGGTTGATGCGCTCTCAGACTTGGTACCAGGCGTTGAAAAACTGGTGTTCATGTCTGGCCAATCCTTTGACTGGCAAGGTGTGTCGCTATTTATCACCCGCAGCGGTTACACCGGTGAAGATGGCTTTGAGATATCTGTCGCCAATGCACATGCGACCGATCTTGCCAACGCATTGCTTGAACACTCTGCCGTGCAGAGCATTGGCCTAGGCGCACGCAACTCTTTGCGCTTAGAAGCGGGTTTGTGTTTGTACGGACAAGACATTGACACCTCCACCACACCCGTCGAAGCTGGGCTCAACTGGGCGATTCAAAAAGTGCGGCGCACTGGCGGTGCGCGCGCGGGCGGCTTCCCTGGGGCCGACAAGGTTCTGGCGCAACTCGATGCGCCTCAAACCCTCACCCAACAACGCGTAGGCCTGATCGCCCAAGAGCGCGTGCCAGTGCGTGAACATGTGGAAATAAACAACGCCAGTGGCGAGCGTATTGGCGAAGTGACTAGCGGCTTGTTAGCACCCACTGTCGAACAACCTATCGCTATGGCCTATTTGCCTCCTGCAGAAGCAGTCATGGGTCACACCGTCTTCGCCAGCGTGCGTGGCAAAGTAGTGCCTATGGTTGTTAGCCCCATGCCATTTCACCCAACCCGGTATTACCGCGGTTAAACCTCAACATTTCTACTACCTCAAAGGAATCAATATGTCACTCAAATACACAGAAGAACACGAATGGGTGCAAGCCGACGGCGCTGCTGCCACGGTTGGCATTACCCACCATGCACAAGACGCTTTGGGCGATGTTGTATTTGTCGAACTGCCCAAGGTGGGCGCTACGTTTAAACAAGGCGATGTGGCAGGCGTGGTCGAGTCTGTCAAAGCGGCAGCTGATGTTTATATGCCACTTACTGGCGAAGTCACCGAAGTCAATACGGCCTTGGTAGATGACCCTTCACTTGCTAATACCGACCCATTGGGCGCTGGCTGGTTCTTCAAAGTCAAACTGGCTGACGTTGCACAGTTAGATGCGCTGATGGACGAGACCAGTTACAACAAATTGATCGCTTAATTTTTATTGACTGCTGCATCCTTTCGCTGATTCATTCTTTTATCCCTTAACCCTCACACCCTAGCAGGCCCGCCATGTTGATGCAATCCACCAAACCTTTGGACGAACTTGAAAACAGCCGTGAATTCATCGCCCGCCATATTGGCGTAAGCGATGCAGACGAGGCGCATATGTTGAGCGTTTTGGGGCAAGCATCGCGACGCGCATTGATCGACAGCATCGTCCCGCGCAGCATTGCACGCGCGCAAGCCATGCAACTGCCAGCGCCTGTGACCGAAGCTGCCGCACTTGAAGAACTCAAGCAGATTGCAAAGCAAAACCAATTGCTAAAAAGTTTTATTGGCCAAGGCTATTACGGCACGCATACACCCGGCGTCATCTTGCGCAATATTCTTGAAAACCCTGCTTGGTACACCGCTTACACGCCTTACCAAGCTGAGATCAGTCAAGGCCGGATGGAAGCCTTGGTGAATTTTCAAACCATGGTGTGTGACCTCACGGCCATGCCCATTGCCAATGCGTCGATGCTCGACGAAGCGACGGCTGCTGCCGAAGCGATGACGCTGGCTTTGCGTGTGGGTAAATCAGAGTCCACTGTTTTATTTGTTGCAGACAATGTGTTGCCGCAAACGATTGAGGTGATTCAAACACGAGCAGAGCCACTGGGTCTTCAGGTCAAAGTAGGGCCGAGTTCTGAGGCCTTACAACACGACAGCTTTGCTTTGCTATTGCAATATCCAGGGGTGGATGGCGAGGTTGCTTCTTACCAAGATCTCATCAGCGCATACAAGGCCAAAGGTGGTTTGCTCATCATGGCGGCGGATCTTTTGGCATTAACTTTACTCACGCCGCCAGGAGAATTGGGCGCTGACATTGTGGTGGGCAACACACAACGCTTCGGTATGCCGATAGGTGCGGGGGGGCCTCACGCAGCTTATCTAGCCTGCAAAGATGAATACAAACGCTCCATGCCTGGCCGCTTAGTTGGCGTCAGCATTGACACGCATGGCAACCCGTCTTACCGCCTCGCGCTTCAAACACGCGAGCAACATATTCGTCGAGAAAAAGCCACCTCGAATATTTGTACTGCGCAAGTTTTGCCTGCTGTTGTGGCCAGTATGTATGCGGTCTATCACGGTCCCGTTGGTTTGCGTCGAATTGCTGAACGCGTTGCTACTTACACCGCTGTCTTAGCGCGCGGCTTGAAAGAACTGGGTTGCCAGTTGCAACATGAATATGCGTTTGATACCTTGGTAGTTTTATCAGGTGCGCGCACTGAAAGTATTGCTAACGAAGCCCGTGCTGGCGGTATGAATTTGCGCTTGATTGCGAAAGATAAATTAGGTATTTCAATCGACGAAACCACTACTCGCGCAGACATTACACAGCTTTGGAAAATTTTTGCAAATGCTGGTGCTGGTGCTAGTGCCAAGTTACCAGAGTGGTCAACGTTTGAACCCGGTTTAGCCAGTCTCATTCCAAAAAATTTACAACGTACAAGCGCTTATCTAACCCACCCTGTTTTCAACGCACACCACAGCGAAACAGGCATGCTGCGCTACATCCGCGCGCTCAGCGACAAAGACTTGGCGCTAGACCGCAGCATGATTCCGCTGGGTAGTTGCACTATGAAACTCAACGCCACCAGCGAGATGATTCCCATCACTTGGCCAGAGTTTGCACAACCCCATCCTTTTGCACCTGCGGACCAGTTGCAAGGTTTTAAATTGTTAGACGAACAACTGCGTGCATGGCTGTGTCAAGCCACAGGCTATGCAGGCATTAGCTTGCAGCCCAATGCAGGCAGCCAAGGTGAATATGCTGGCCTGTTGGTGATTCGAGCCTATCACGCTGCCAAAGGACAAGGCCATCGGCATATTTGTTTGATACCTGCCTCTGCGCACGGCACCAACCCAGCGAGCGCGCAAATGGTCGGCATGCAAGTGGTGGTGGTGGCGTGTGACGAGCAAGGCAATGTTGACATGATCGACATGCAAGCCAAGTGCGAAGCGCACAGCGCTAATTTGGCGGCAGTCATGATCACCTACCCCAGCACGCATGGCGTGTTCGAGACGCAGGTAAAAGCACTCTGTGCATTAGTTCATCAACATGGTGGACGCGTGTATGTGGACGGTGCCAATATGAATGCATTAGTAGGCGTCGCAGCACCTGGCGAATTTGGCGGCGATGTGAGTCACCTGAATTTGCACAAAACGTTTTGTATTCCCCACGGTGGTGGTGGGCCAGGCGTAGGCCCTGTGTGTGTGGTGGAAGATTTGGTGCCTTACTTGCCAGGCCATGCGACTGCTGGCGTTGCAGTCAATGGCGTGGGTGCGGTGTCTGCAGCGCCTTTAGGCAATGCTGCTGTGTTGCCCATCAGTTGGATGTATTGCCGCATGATGGGCGCCGAAGGTTTGCAACTTGCAACTGAAATAGCCATTCTGTCGGCCAATTACATCAGTGCGCGATTGAAAGAACACTATCCGACTTTGTACGCCAGCGCCGAGGGGCATGTGGCACACGAATGCATTTTGGATGTGCGCCCATTAAAAGATGCGACGGGCGTTTCTGCTGAAGACGTTGCCAAGCGCTTGATGGACTATGGCTTTCATGCCCCGACGCTGAGTTTTCCAGTACCTGGCACCTTGATGGTGGAACCCACTGAGAGCGAAACATTGGCAGAGCTCGATAGATTTATCGACGCCATGATCGCAATTCGCGAAGAAATTCGGTTAATTGAAAACGGCACTTGGCCGCAAGACAACAATCCGCTTAAGCATGCGCCCCACACGGCCGCTAGCGTGACGGCTGATGAATGGAGTCACCCATATAGCCGTGAACGCGCTGCTTTTGCTTTGCCTAGTTTGAAACAACAAAAGTATTGGCCTACGGTTGGGCGTGTGGACAACGTGTATGGCGATCGAAATCTGTTTTGTAGCTGTTTGCCGGTAGAGTCTTACAAGAGCTAAGTGTTAAAGGTTAATGCTTTAAAGCTTGACCCAATCTTGTAATTCCCTCTTCTATTTTTTCTACATCCGCAGTCGCGAAACTCAATCGAATAGAAGATAAGTCTGGGTCATTCGCAAAGAACGGAGCGCCCGGCACAAAAGCCACGCCTTTTTCAATTGCGCTTTTTGCAAATGCATTGCCGTCTTTCACAGCGCCATGCGCACCAGTCAGGTTTGCCCAGAAAAACAAACCGCCTTGCGGTGCTGTGTAAGCCAAAGCATCGCCCAATTCACGTTGCAAAGCTTTGTCCATGGCTTGTGCGCGTTCGGCATACACACGACGAACCGTATTGAGTGTGGCAGGCATACGGCCTGATAACAAATACTGCGCAGCCGTAGCTTGTGCAAAAGTAGACGTGTGCGCATCGCTAAATTGCTTGCACATCGTGGCGCGTGCCAATAAATCGGGGGGCGCAACCATCCAACCCACACGCAAACCGGGCGAAAGTACTTTGCTCAAAGACCCGCAGTGCACCAGCCAATCGCGGCTTCCGGGTACTTGCTCGCTCAAGGCCAACATCGAGGGCGGCGGTGCTTCACCAAAATACAAATCGCCATACGGATCATCTTCAACCACGATGGTTTGGTATTGCACCGCCAGTTGCAGAATTTTGAGACGGCGCTCTTTGCTTAGTAATGCACCACTAGGGTTACCAAAAGTAGGGATAACGTAAACCAACTTGGGCTTGTGTTGCTGCATCATCGCTTCGAGTTTGTCGACCCGTACTCCGTGCGCATCAATCGGTACACCTAAAACTTTAGGCCCATACAAACGGAAACATTGAATCGTCGCTAAAAATGTAGGCGCTTCCACCAAAGCAATGTCCTCAGGGTTGAGCAAAGTCTTGGCCACGAGGTCCAAAGCTTGTTGGCTCCCCGTAGTGACAATCAAACCTTCCGCAGAGATATTCTTTACACCCTTGGATTCCATAAACAACGCAAGTTGTTCACGCAGTGGGTTGTAACCTTCGGTCGCACCATATTGCAAAGCAGCACCAGGCTCCTTGGACAAAGCCAGCGCACTCGCCTCGCGAATCCCCTCCACATCAAACATAGCGCTATCCGGAAACCCACCCGCAAAACTAATAATGCCAGGCTTACCCAGCAACTTAAAAAGTTCACGAATAGCAGAAGTTTCAACGTTATTAAGTCGGTCAGCGAATTGCATAAGTTAATCTAAACTAATCACATGAAAAAAGAACACATCGAGCCATTTTTTGCTACGCTTTACGCGGCTAATTCGCAGCCCAATACCGAATTGGAATATACCAGTGTGTTTGAGTTGATGGCGGCGGTGCTACTGAGTGCACAGGCGACGGATGTGGGTGTTAATAAAGCTACGCGCCGTTTATTTCCTGTGGCAAATACGCCGCAAAAAATTATTGAACTTGGGTTAGATGGCCTTGAGCGTTATGTCAAAACCATTGGTTTATTTAGAAGCAAGGCGCGGCACCTGATGGAGACTTGTCATATTTTGATGGACCAGCACCAAGGCAAGGTTCCAAGAAGTCGCGAATCTCTTGAAGCATTACCAGGGGTGGGACGCAAAACCGCCAATGTGGTGTTGAATGTGGCTTATGGCGAACCGACGATGGCAGTGGATACACATATTTTTCGGGTTGGAAACCGCACGGGTCTAGGCAAAGGCAAAACGCCTTACGAGGTGGAAATGCAGTTACTCAAACGAATTCCA
>Ga0209499_1000483_pt1 | contig 29229 bp, 28 predicted proteins | sample C_130208_EF_Meta_FD_187306 | JGI IMG/M metagenome (GOLD analysis project Ga0209499, IMG submission 187306) | Freshwater microbial communities from Lake Croche, Canada to study carbon cycling - C_130208_EF_MetaG (SPAdes) (version 2) | ecosystem: Environmental > Aquatic > Freshwater > Lake... | reverse complement strand
AACGCAAGAAAATTAGATTTTCTTTACGTTGATAGCGTTTGCGCCACGCTTTCCATCAGTAACTTCATAAGATACTGAATCATTTTCGCGGATAGTAACACCTGTAAGGCCAGTTACGTGTACGAAGATGTCTTCACCTGTTTGATCATCAACGATGAATCCGAAACCTTTCGTCTCGTTGAAAAATTTTACTTTACCAGTTTGCATAAAAAAAATGTTAAAAATATTAATACTCTCGAGAGATAAAAACATTGAAGCCGACAAACTTTAATAGATTCAATAGCCTGGAAAATCAGAGGAGAAACTAGAGGAGAAAGTCGAAATTAATAATATGTTAAATCTTTTAAGTCTCCAAATGTATAAATAATTACATTGTATGCAAGAGAAATGAAAATATTTTTACTATTTTTTTATTTTAAATATAAATATTCAAATATTTTATATAATTAATTAATAATATAAATTTTGGTCGGTGTTATTTCGAGATCTTATTCCTAATTTTGGACTTTATTTAATCGATATGTATAAAATTAAATATTTTGTTGAAAATCAGGCTTTTGGGGTTTGTACTCGGTTAGGAGATAAATTCAAGATTTCAACAAGTAGCATTCGATTGTATTTCATCTACACTTCTTTTTTGACCATGGGTTCGCCCATCATTATTTATTTAATTCTTGCTTTTTGGATGAATATCAGGCGATATCTTCGTCAAAGAAATAATCCGTCTGTTTGGGATATTTAAAATTTTAAGTCCGAAAATTTCTTAATTTTTCTGAGGAAATAATCAAACACTATAATTCCTGGATAGCTTGTAATGTATTTTTTTTGTAGACTTTTAGATAGATTTTGTTTGTCTTTTTGAAAAATTACATACTTATAGAAATAGAAATGGGCATGCACGACCGCTATGAATTGCATCCATTGTAATTTAAGTAAAAAGCGTATTCCAGCGATCCCATCTAAAATCATCCGTTTAAAAATCGTTGTGAATTTATGGGAAGGATCTACATTTTTATATAATAAGATTAAGTTATTGCGAAAATTCAAATAGGTTTTGTAGGGGTTTCCTTGAGCTAATGTCCCGCCTCCTACATGTAAGACTTGACTTTCTGCCACGGCTGCAATTTGGTATCCGGCTCGTTGGAGGCGCCAACAAAGATCTATTTCTTCCATGTGCGCAAAAAAGAAATCGTCTAAACCGCCGACTTTCCAATATAGTTCTGATTTAACCATCAGGCATGCTCCAGAGGCCCAATTGACAAATGAAGTGGGGTATTGATTTTCATTTTTTTCTAATTGATCGAAAATCCTACCTCGGCTAAATGGATATCCTAGTCGGTCCCAATAGCCACCGGCCGCGCCCGCATATTCAAAATGTTCAGGTTGTTTATAATCTAATATATAGGGTTGTGCTGCAGCGCAAGTAGGATGCAGAACAAAGAAGTCTAATAGAGGCTTTAGCCAGTCTTTTTGAGGTTTAATATCTGAATTCATGAGTACATAATACTCAGCTTCAATTTGTTTGAGGGCATAATTATAGCCACCTGCATAGCCCAGATTATGAGCCCATCGGATGATGGTAATCTCTGGAAAATTTTCTTCAAGTAGTTTTACTGAATTATCTGTGGATCCATTATCGGCCACATAAATCTTTCCTTCCGGCGTATTTAAAATAACATCGGGTAGGAATTTTTCTAGAAAACCTCGGCCATTAAAATTTAAGATGACAATTGCGACTGACATAATACAAAGGTAAGACAAATCGACATAATTAGAATTTCTTGAAGAAAGATGTATTTTTGTTGGCATAAATTCATCCAAAAAATCAATTATGTGGGCTTCCCTTTTCCGAAAAAAAACCATTGATAAAATCATTTCCGATCAGGTAGAAATGGAAAAGCTAGCAGGTCATTCCATGATTCGTAACTTGGGAGTTAGAGATTTGACTTTCATGGGCGTTGCTGCCATTATCGGTGCCAGTATATTTTCAGCGATTGGTCAGGCCTCGGCTAATGGGGGGCCAGCCGTTTCATTATTATTTATTTTTACAGCGTTGGCCTGTATGTTTACCGCATTTTGTTATGCTCGGTTTGCGGCGACAGTTCCCATTTCAGGAAGCGCCTATACCTACGCATATACAAGTTTGGGTGAAATGATTGCCTGGATTTTGGGCTGGAATTTATTGCTTGAATATGCAATATCCAATGTGGCCGTAGCCATTTCATGGTCTAAATATTTTGTGGATTTATTGGAGGGGCTAGGCGTTCACGTGCCTGAATTTTTGACCATGGATTATTTGTCGGCCCAGCGAGCTCATACGACCGCTCTTCAAGCGTTAGAAGCGGGTCAGAAATTAGAGCAAATGTCTGTCAATGTACGCGAAGGATTTGTGGCCTTTAATTCGGCTCCCATTTTTTTTGGTTGGCATTTTGTCGCGAATATTCCCGCTTTACTCATCACGGCAGCGATCACCTATTTAGTTTATATTGGCATCAAAGAAACCAAAAACATGAACAATGTATTGGTGATTCTAAAATTAGCGGTGATTGCGATCGTAGTCGGCGTAGGGGCTTTTTATGTTCAAGTAGAAAATTGGACTCCTTTTGCCCCCAATGGCATTAGTGGAGTATTGAAAAGTGTGGCCGCTGTTTGCTTCGCTTACATCGGTTTTGATTCGATATCTACAACGGCAGAGGAATGTAAAAATCCCCAAAGAGATATTCCAAAAGCCATGATGTGGGCCTTAATTATTTGCACCGTTTTATATGTCATGGTGACTTTGGTGTTGACAGGCATTGTTCCCTCGGGGGATTTAGCTGGGATAGAAGACCCATTAGCTTTTATGTTTATGAAAGTTAATTTACCCGGTGTGGCTGGGGTTGTGGCAGCAAGTGCAGTGATTGCGTTAACGAGTGCGCTTTTGGTGTATCAAATGGGCCAACCCCGTATCTGGATGACGATGTCTCGAGATGGTTTATTGCCCAAAGCATTTTCTCGTATCCATCCTAAGTATCGGACACCATCGTTCTCAACCGTCATGACGGGTGTTTTAGTGGGAATTCCCGCCTTATTTGCCAATTTAGAAGAGGTGATCAATTTAAGCAGTATAGGTACCTTATTTGCGTTTGTGCTAGTTTGCGGTGGGGTATTAATTTTAGATTTAGATCCTGAAAATCAGAAGAAATCGAAGTTTAAAATTCCTTATATCAATGCTAAATTTTATATAGGACTATCCTTAGTGCTGGCTCTGTATCTTTCTTTGCCCACACTTGATGCTTGGCAACATTGGGTTTCTGGATTATGGAGCGGAGCTGAAAAGGCCAACCATCTGATCATGACTTGTTTTTTTATTATTTGGACAGTTATTGCATTTTTCAGCGTGACGCATAATTTATCATTAATACCTGTATTGGGTCTTCTGGTGAATATGTATTTAATGACTCAAATGGGGGCCATGAATTGGGAGCGCTTTTTGTATTGGTGCTTAGCGGGATTAGTCATTTACTTTGGATATAGTTATCGAAAAAGTAAATTGAATGTATAAAAAAATGCCTCAAAATTCTTGAGGCATTTTTTTATGTGTAAAATTATTGAAATTAATCATTCCTACGACCACCTAATAGGTTTAGGTAGTAGAGCAATTGGGCCAACATGCCCAATGCAGCAACCACATACGTCATAGCTGCCCACCAAAGTGCATCTTTTGACATTTCATATTCCGTCGGCGTGACAATTCCTTTTTCTTTTATCCAAGACAAAGCACGATTTGATGCGTCAAACTCAACAGGCAAGGTAACAAAGCTAAAAAGTGTGGCAAGGGCAAAAAGGGCAACGCCAATGGTTAAAAGAAGCACACTGCCTGTAGAATAGAGTACAAACATACCGATCATCAACAAGATAGGCATAAATCCATTTGCTATATTTAACATAGGAACCATCGCACTTCTGAATTCTAAAAAAGCATAGGCGCGTGCATGTTGGACCGCGTGGCCACATTCGTGTGCAGATACTGCGGCGGCCGCAGCATTTCTGCCATGAAACACGTCGTTCGATAAGTTCACGGTTTTGTCAGCTGGATTGTAATGATCTGTTAATTGGCCTTCAACCGATATGACACGAACATCTGTAATTCCATGGTCGGCGAGCATTTTTTCGGCAATTTCTTGGCCTGAAAAATTACTTTGCAAGGGCTCTTGAGCATATTTTTGAAACTTTGATTTCAATCTCCAGGAGATTAGCATGCCAGCCACTCCAAATAAAATAGCAATAATGTACATAATTTTAGTTTTTTAGTTTTTGAATAATTCCAGTGGTTGAATAATTAGGAACCAGTGGTATGGTCAGAACTTCACCACCATATTCCATTACTTCTTTGGCTCCCACAATGGTTTCTAAATTGTAGTCATTTCCCTTCATGAGTACGTCAGGTTCTAAGGTTTTTATCAAATCTAATGGAGTATCTTCATCAAAGATAATGACCATAGAAACAAATCCCAAAGCTGCGATTAATCTGGCTCGAGCATATTCAGAATTGACCGGCCTTTCAGGTCCTTTTAATTCTTTTACCGAGCGGTCAGAGTTAACTCCTACAATGAGTTTAGTTCCGCTCAGACTCGATTTTTCAAGGTAATCCACATGTCCCAAATGCAAAATATCAAAGCATCCATTTGTAAACACAACGCGTTCATTTTCGTCGGATTTCCACTGTATTCTTTGGTCTATAGCCGATTTAAGATCTAAGATTTTACTTTGACTCAATGGGTTTTGCATCGATCTGTGATAAAAATAAGGTTAAGATAAAACTTAATCCGCCTAATAACAAAATGGTGACCATTTGGGTTCCATGAAAAAAGGTGGCTAGTACGGTGGCATCCTTGACCGGGATTAAATAAAACACTAAGGTAGCTGAAACCAATTTATGATAGGCCCCAATTCCCCCTTGGGTAGGAGTAGCCATGCCAAATGTCCCCATCACTAATACCATTAATCCGGCAGAAAGGCTGAGGGATTGACTGATGGGAAAGGCTAGTAAAAGCACGTAGGCATTTAAATAATAACAAACCCAAATTAGAACAGAGAATAAAATAAATTTTTGTGGATTTTTGACGTCTTTGATACTCAAAATTCCAACGACCCAGCCGGCTAAAATTTTGCCTAATTTGTTTTGGGAAGCAAAGGATTCCCATAGTATTCCAATTTTCTTTTTAAACATTAGGAGCAAAATAAATAATGCACCTAAAACTAATACCATTGACACGATCAAATAGGTAGATGGAACCGTCGCATGTGGAAACAAATATTGTTGCATCGGCTCCCAAGCAATAAAAAAGGCGATGATGACGATGAAAAGCAAGCCAAGTAAATCCACTATTCTTTCCGTAATCACTGTTCCGAATGATTGAGTGAAAGGGATGCTGGCCGTTTTTGTCAATGAACCACACCTAGAAACTTCCCCCATTCTCGGGACAATGAAATTAGCAAAATAACCGATCATGACCGCCGAAAAGGTTCTTAGGGTACCTGGGTAAAAATTCATTGCGCCCAACAGCTGCTCCCAACGCCATGCCCGCAAAATATGAGAAAAAATGGATATAACTACGCTGAGCAGAATCCATTGGTAGTTGGCCACCGCAAATGTGTCATATATATCTTGCCATTGTATATGACTTGTAGAGAATGCCCAATACAACAAGCCTAAGGCTAATGCGGTAGAGAATAAATACTTTATGATCGATTTTAGCATGAATTGGGGTTAGATAATAAATCAATCAGCAAAATAATGACCTTTAGTGGAATAATGGTATGGAAATGCGATAAATTTTTTGTACTTTTGCATTGTTTTTTTGGGATAATTTTTCCCTATAAATAAATTTAGAATGGCCAAATTACGTATTCTTTACGTTTCGAGTGAGGTTGACCCCTTTCTAAACACATCACAAATTGCCAATTTTGTTCGCAATCTTCCAACTGCCATGCAGGAGAGAGGAATGGAGATTAGGATTTTGGTTCCAAGATTTGGTTCTATCAACGAACGGAAAAATCGATTACATGAGGTGGTCCGACTATCAGGAATTACGATTCCGATGGGAGATGAGGAGAAGCCTTTAACGATAAAAGTAGCCAGTATTCCGGCGGCCAAATTGCAAGTTTACTTTATTGACAATGAGGATTATTATCAAAGAAAATATATTTTAAATGACAAAGAGGGAGATTTCTATCCTGACAATCATGAAAGAGCTATATTTTTCTGTAAAGGTGCACTTGAGACTGTAATTAAATTAGGTTGGGCGCCGGATGTCATTCATTGCAATGATTGGATGTCAAGTTTAGTGCCCTTATATATATCAACGCATTACCGCAATCACCCAATTTATAAAGACTCCAAAACTATCTTTTCTCCACACAATTCTGCCTTTGATTTTACGTTCTCAAACGATGATTTGTTGGAAAAAGTTAAAATTGGAGATTTAGATGAAGCACATTTGGGTAGCTTAGCTACTTCTGATTACCATGCATTTATTAAAATAGGTGCGGAATTTGCCGATAAAGTAGTATCCTTAGAAAATGTGGATAACACCCGCATTCAATCAATTATTGATGAATATAAAGAAAAAACCCACCAAAATGTTGCCGAAAATGACCTCGATTTCTTTGAAAAAGCTTACATTGAAATGGCCGGCGCTTAAATGGGTGGGAATTATTTCCCTTTTCCTGTCTTCCTGTGATGCACCTAAAGAAATAGGTTCCGATCTTTTTAGTGTAGAAGTGGGATTAAATTACACGGATACGTTAACCGTGAATTCTTCCACGGTCTTGATTGATTCTATTTATACGGGAGCTACCAAATCTTTATTATTGGGGTCTTATTTTCATCCTGAATTAGGGTATGTAACTTCTGATGTTTATACACAAATAGCGAATGCGGATACCTTGAATTCCAAACAAAACTCAATTTTGGATTCATTGAAAATGTCTTTGGTGTACACTAATTTCCAGGGGGATTTATCCCAGCCTCAAAGTATCAAGATTTATCGTTTGAAGGATAGTTTGAGTAGAAGTTCGAGTTATTTTACCAACTCGACCGCTTCCTATTTTCCTGAGGTGTTGAAAACACATACCTTTACTCCCAAGCCACTTTATGCGAAATCGGTCAATGGCGATTCGGTTCAATATGATACCTTGAAGTTTCATATGGGAATGGCTTTAGGTAAGGAGTTGATGTCCAAATACACCGATAAAGCGATTTCAGGAGGAGGTTCTTCTTTTAGAGATTTTTTTAGAGGCTTTTATATTCAAACGGTTGAAACAAAAAAAGCGGCTTTATTAAATTTTTCTCCTGCCTATTCCAAAATGACTTTACATTGGCATAATCCAGGAGATACCTTGAAGTATTATTTAAACTATTATTTCAGTTTGTCCAATACCTATACGCCAGAATTCAACGCCCGATTTAACCAGATCAAGTCCAAAAAAGTGGGGTTATTAGCTAATTTAGTCAAGTCGGGGGATAAAATATCATCTTTGAAGACTAATAATACGTCCTATGTACAATCAGGAACGGGCATTGTGACTAAAATTGATTTACCTTATTTGGCTAAGTTAAAAGGTAATAATAACATCGCAGTCAATAAGGCTGAGTTAGTTTTTCAAGGGGTTGATAATTTGGATTTAGGGCAAACTTTAGGTCAATTGTCTTTAATTGAGTCTGATGGTGCTAGTAGGCCTCTAAGAAATACCTATGGACTTAAATACTTTGTTGCTGAAGGTGCCTCTGGAGTTCAAACGGCTAGTTATAATTCGGCTACCAATACCTATTCTTTCAATGTGACGACCATCATGCAAGCATTATTGACTGGAAATAAAGCTAATTTAGGTTTTTTATTGACTCCTGCGATTTCAGCAGATGCCTCAGGAAATGCTAAAATATCGAGTGAGACTGCTCGGTTTATTCCCCTAAATGCTTTGAAGGCTAAATTGAAAATTTATTATTCATATATTGCCAAAGCAAAATAATAAATCAGTACATGTCCGGCCCCAATAATCCTTTGCGGGTAAGTTTGGTTCAATTCGAAATAGCCTGGGAAAATCCTCTAGCTAATTGTGCCCTTTTGGAGGAAAAACTTCAGCATTTAATCAATCAAACGGATGTGGTGGTCCTACCTGAAATGTTCAGTACCGGATTTAGCATGAATGAGCATGGAGCGGAAATAGGCCAAGGTCCTGTCATAAAATGGCTTAAATTAATGGCTAATCGGCTAAATGCCTTAGTAGTAGGCAGCATCAAATGCAAAGAAAATAATCAATTTTTCAACCGATTTGTGGCTGTCACGCCGAATGGTGAAAATTTTATTTACGATAAAAAGCATTTATTTAGGATGGGTGGTGAGGAGCAGTTTTATACCGCCGGAACTGAAAATCGCATCATTTCCTACAAAAATTGGAATATCTCACCGTTTGTTTGTTATGATTTACGATTTCCGGTGTGGTCAAGGAACGTCGACCTGGCCTACGACCTAGCTATCTATGTAGCAAATTGGCCCGCCGTTCGCTCTAATGCTTGGAATATACTATTACGGGCACGTGCCATAGAAAATTTATCATATGTAGTTGGTGTGAATCGAATAGGTGTGGATGGGAATCAATTAGCTTATCAAGGAGATTCTGCCCTTATTTCGTATTTAGGAGAAGATTTATTGAATCTAGGTGCTGAATCGTCCATTCAAACCTATGCCATTTCAAAATCAAATTTGCTTGAATTTAGGGCGAAATTCCCCACGAATTTGGATGCTGATCATTTTGAACTTATTCATTAGTCTTGTCCTTAAAGAATGCAACTAAGCCTCCTGGGTATTTTTTTGCTTCTTCTATGCTGCAATTCGCTTTCAATTGGCCTTGGTCGATTAATAGCACATGGTCACAAATAGCTTCGACTTCCCCTAATAAATGACTCGAGAATAAAATGGTCTTATCTTTTTTTAAGGCCAAAATTAACGACCTAATCTCTTCCATTTGATTCGGATCCAGGCCACTGGTGGGCTCATCTAAAATTAAAATTTTCGGATCATGAAGAATGGCTTGGGCGAGGCCAACTCGCTGTTGGTACCCCTTCGAAATTTCTTTAATTTTCTTTTTTTGTTCTCTTTCTAGGCCAACTAATTCGATGACTTCCTTAATTCTATTGTGTAGTTCAGACGAACTAATGCCATGAATTTTGCCTATAAAAGTTAGGAATTCTTTGATATACATTTCGGGATATAATGGATTGTTTTCTGCCAAATACCCTATTTGTTTTTTGATTTTTATATCCTGTTTTTGCACATCAATTCCCAAAATCTTAGCCTCGCCAAAACTTGGACTTTCTAGTCCCATCAATATTTTTAACGTGCTTGATTTCCCCGCTCCATTAGGACCTAAAAAGCCCGTTATTTGGCCCATTTTTAAGTCAAAACTCAAGTCATTTATGGCTATATTGGTACCAAACGATTTGCTTAAATGTATGACTTCAATCGACATGTAATTCAGGTTATTTATGTTGCAATTTAAGTAAAATAGGATTTAAATCTGCGTACCTTTGTGCTTTCGTTTAATAATTGATTAAAATATGGAAGAATTACCTATTCGTTTGGATCGTATTGAAGATGCTATTCAGGATATTAAATTGGGTAAAATTATTATTGTGGCTGATGATGAGGATCGTGAGAATGAAGGCGATATGATATGTGCTTCAGAGGCAATTACTCCCGAATTGGTCAATTTCATGATTAAAGAGGCCAGAGGGCTTATGTGTGTTTCATTAACTGAGGAGCGTTGTTTAACCTTAGGATTGGAGATGATGGTCGATCAAAATACGACTTCGCATGAAACTCCATTTACGGTATCCGTTGACTTATTAGGTCATGGCTGTACCACAGGTATTTCTGCGGGAGACCGTTCAAAAACCATAAAAGCTTTGGTGGATTTCAATACTAAGCCAACTGATTTAGGTCGGCCTGGCCACATATTTCCATTGAAGAGTAAGTCTGAAGGGGTTTTGAGGAGAACTGGCCACACGGAGGCATCTATGGACTTTGCTAAATTAGCTGGATTTCAGCCTTCAGGAGTTTTGATTGAGGTATTGAATGATAATGGAAGTATGGCTCGATTGCCTGACCTTAGAAAAATTGCCGACAAATTTGATCTTAAATTAGTGACCATTAAAGATTTAATCGAATATCGCTTAAATACGGAATCATTGATTACTCGAGAGATTGGTGTGAATATGCCAACCGAATGGGGCCAATTTGAATTGATTGCTTTTAAACAAAAAAATACGGGAGATACGCACTTGGCTTTAGTTAAGGGGGATTGGGAAATAGATGAACCCGTCATGGTTCGTGTACATAGTTCATGTGTGACCGGAGATATTTTTGGAAGTTGTCGTTGTGATTGTGGAGCTCAGTTGCATGCGGCCATGGGTATGGTTGAAAAAGAAGGCAAGGGAGTTATTTTATATATGTTCCAAGAGGGCCGTGGCATCGGATTATTAAATAAGTTGAAGGCATATAAACTGCAAGAGCAAGGTCGCGATACTGTTGAAGCAAATTTGGAGCTAGGCTTTTCCATGGATGAGCGTGACTACGGGGTAGGGGCTCAAATTCTACGTGATTTGGGGGCACATAAAATTAGGTTGATTTCTAACAATCCCAAAAAACGGGCGGGACTTTTAGGCTATGGTCTCGAAATTGTTGACTCGATTCCGATCGAAATTGCGCCTAATAAGCACAATGAAAAATACCTAGAGACCAAGCGGGATAAGATGGGGCATTCGATTTTAAGTAAATAAGGACAGGAAAAATAAAAAAGGGCGAAGAATATTGATTCTTCGCCCTTTTTTGTACCTACCTACATCTAAAAAAATCAGGATGATTTTACAGATTCATCTTAATTATTACCTAATATAATCGGTGTTCCTTTGCTGTTTCCCATGATAATCACTTTGGCATTAGGAGATTTCGCTAATTCTTTTTGAGCGATGATTGATTCATATTGCAACTGCTTGTCGCTCAATCCCGTAGACAGTATTTTTTGATAATCGGCAATTCCTTGGGCTTCCACTCGTTTTCTTTCGGCTTCTTGCTTTTCCTTTTGAAGCACAAATTGCATTTTTTGAGCATCCTGTTCCGCATTAATTTTAGACTCAATGGTTTGCTTGACTGAATTGGGCAAATTAATGTTTCTGATTAAAAGCTGTTCTAATACTAAACCGCGTTTCTTGAAATTCTTTTCAATATCATTGTAAATCCTTGTTTGGAACTCATTTCTTTTTAACGAGTATAAAGCCACTGCATCATAATAAACGGCATTATCTCGAATCATGGTTCTTGTGATAGGGCGAACAATTTTGTTTTTGTAATCTTCACCAATTTCCTTTAAAATTTTGGGAGCGTCAGAAGGTAAAATTCTAAACAATACCGTCAGGTCTACCACTACTTCTAAACCGTCTGCTGTAAGTACTCGAATGGCGTCATCGCCTGTTCGATCTCCTTCATCGTGCACGGCCGACATCGTATAGTTTTGAGTTTTTGAGTCAAATATATACACGTTGGCAATTGGGTTTACAAAATTCAATCCACTAGATAAGGTTTCCGGAACGACCTTGCCGAATACACTTTGTACTCCCACTTCTCCTGCATCTATTTGCTTAACTGCAGAGGTTAATAAGCCGATGAGGGCAAATACAATACCGACAATTTTCAATGTGGGGCTATATTTTGAAAATACGAGATTGGGACTACCAATACCTTGTCCTGCTAAAAAAAGGACGATTCCGACAATAATTAAAAACATGGTTATCGAGTTTGAAGAGTTTAGTTGATATAACAAACTAATTTACACATTTTTTTGGATCACTTCATGTAATTAGTACAGGATATTCGTGTTTATTTTTGATAAAATATACCTAATTTTGAGCATGATTGAAATCAAAGGTATACATAAGGAATTCGAGGGAAGGGTCATTATTGACGGCGTAAGTGGTGTATTCCAACAAGGAAAGACGAACATGGTGATTGGCGGTAGTGGTACTGGGAAAAGTGTTTTGCTGAAATGTATGATTGGGATTTTATCACCTGAAAAAGGTCAAGTACTTTACGACGGAAGAGACTTTGTTAATGCAGATCAAGAAACCGTAAAGGCTATTCGGCGGGAAATGGGCGTTCTATTTCAGGGAGGTGCACTCTTTGATTCTAAAACCGTATTAGAAAATGTTCGATTTCCATTAGACACACTTGCTTCGCAAGGCTTAGAAGAAAAAACGGAGCAGGCTATGTTGTGCTTAAAAAGGGTAGGTTTAGAGGCTGCTGCGAACCAAATGCCCTCCGAGATTTCAGGGGGAATGAAAAAGCGGGTGGGTATTGCCCGAGCTATTGTAATGAATCCCAAATATCTTTTTTGCGATGAACCTAACTCCGGCTTAGATCCATTGACAGCTGTGAAAATTGACCTTTTGATTCAGGAAATCACCGTTGAATATGGAATTACCACGATTGTGATTTCCCATGATATGAATTCGGTCATGAGAATGGGGCAATATATTATGTTTTTAAAGGATGGAAAAAAGTTGTGGGAGGGCAATTCTAAAAACATGATGTCAAACACAGTTCCCGAATTACAAGAATTTTTATCGACCAAATTAATTTAAAATGCCTAAATCCAATTCAGTTCCACAGGTGTTTGAAAATTATTCGTTAAAAGAATTTAATACTTTTGGGATTGATGTCAAGGCTCAATATTTCACGATCATATCAAGTTTGGAATCTTATGTGGCCTTGCTAAAAGCAGGTCAATACATACAAGTACCCCATGTTTTTTTGGGAGGAGGAAGTAATATCTTATGCACAAAACATATCGATGCCCTGGTCGTAAAGAATGAAATCAAAGGTTTTGAAGTCATTCAAGAAGATGATGATCATGTTATACTACGAAGTGGAGCTGGGGAAAATTGGGACGACTTAGTCAGCTATGCCGTACAGCATAATTGGTCAGGCATAGAAAATTTAGCCCTGATACCAGGGACCGTTGGCGCCGCTCCTATGCAAAATATAGGTGCCTATGGGGTTGAGATCAAAGATACATTTGATCATTTAGAGGCTTTGAATTTAGCGACTTTAGTAGTGGAACGTTTTGAAAAACCTGAATGTCAGTTTGGCTATCGTGAAAGTTATTTTAAACATGCGGGGAAGGGTAAATACCTCATCTCTACGGTCTGTTTCAAATTAAGCAAAAAGCCCACTATTAAAACTTCATATGGGGCCATTCAAGCAGTTTTGAATGAAAAAGGGATTTCCAATCCTACGATTAGCGATATTTCTAAGGTAGTCATTGAAATCAGAAAGAGCAAATTGCCTGACCCAAAAAAAATTGGAAATTCCGGGAGTTTTTTCAAAAATCCAACGCTCACAGCTCAAGAGGCTGATCGATTAGTACAGACTTATCCAGGGATTCCACATTTTCCCGTTGAGGAAAGCAATGATATTAAATTTCCTGCTGGCTGGTTCATCGAGCAGGCAGGTTGGAAAGGTTATCGAGATGGAGATGCTGGTGTACACGTAAATCAGGCCTTAGTACTTGTTAATTATGGACATGCGACCGGTATGCAAATCTTAGAAATAGCTGAGAAAATCAAAGCTTCCGTCTTTGAAAAATTTGGCATTTCCCTCGAAACTGAAGTAAATATTTATTGATTCATATGTTTAGTTGGCACTGAAACGTCACGTCCGTTTTATGTGATTTTTTGATTAGGTCTAGGCTAGAGCCAACTTCCTCCCGATCCAAGTAGTTTATCCTTGCTATTTTTACGGAAAGTATCCAGTTTTTTGCCCATTTATAGTCCAACACCAAGCAATTCCTAAAACCATGGCCATAATAAGCAGGTAATGAGAAGGATAGGGGAACGCCAACCTCATAGGCATACAACCTAGAATCATAGGAGGAGGAACTTACAAATCCGATTCTAAGCTGGATCCCCCAATTGCGTCTTTGGTATTTAACATCTTGAAGGATTAACAGGCCAGTTTCATAAGCGTTGGCCCCGATCAGTAAGCAGGTCATCAATCGCGTGTGAAAATCTAGTTTTTTGGCCCTAAACTGGTGCAAGTCTAGACTCGTTTGTATTAAATGATTTCTGGTTAGCTCTATCTTATCCCGACTGAGATCATTCTGTTTAGACGTCCATTTTAGTTGGCCAAAAAACATATATTTCCCTCTTTTTTCCCATTGGTATCTACTTAGTAACTCCCATCCCCAAGAATTCAGTTTGGATACTTCATATTTTAATCCTGGGAACCTAAAAATATCTAGGTAACTGGAAAGCCTATTTCTCTTGTCAAATGTTATTTGATTCCCTATAAATAAACCCATTTCATTGCTTGTTTCTGCACTTTCTCCGATCCCTTGAGCTTTTGGGCTAAAATAGGAGGGTGCATAATACCTCATAAGGTAGGAAAGATCTATTTTTTTTGAAGCGGCAAAGGCTCCACCTTGGATTATAGCAAAATGATTTTCAGGCATCCAGGCAAGTTCTCCTGTCAAATGAATCAGATGTATGGGGACTTGGAAGCTAATGGAATAATTTTGAACCTGGTTTCCGGACCAAGAATTTACCTTGTAAGCCAATGTGGATTTTGACTTTTCTAGTGAAAATAGGGTATGGGATAGATTAAATTGAATGGTCAAATGGGTGGGTTTGTGAATCCACTGCATACTTGCGCCCCATGCGGTTTCCTCCACGGTTGATTGATGAGTTATTTCAGTACCCGTTCTATGATATCCATCCTCGATCCATGAATTAATTTGTTTTGTAGCTGACGTGCTATCTGAATTTAGGCTAGCGTCTATATTTCTTAGGGAGCTAAAGGCTTGAAAATTGAAAGAGCCTACATGAAATTGGATGTTTAATCCTCGATAAAAAGAGGTTTCCCCACTAGAAGTATATGGAATCGCGCCCAAATGAAATTTTTGGGTGGCTTTAATGCTTTCAAAACTTTTGCCTAATGAAAAACCTCCCGATTGGACTAGGCCTTGTCCCCATTGATTGATGAAATCTCCTATGATTATTTTATCAAGCCAACGGTTTGGCTTTATTTCGATGAAAATACTTTTAAAATCAAGGTAATTGACTTCTCCCGCATCCTTTTGGATTAAAATACCCACGCGCAGGTAGGCATTTAACTGCCCGCGATATCGAGCTAGTTGGCCCCATGGATTACCTAAATAACCTTGTTTACTTCTTGTATCAATAGGGCTAAATCCTTTTTTTTCTTCCAAGGTAGTTTCGTTTCTGATAAGAAATTGATGTTTTGCTCCATGAAATTCATGCCATTTTTTGTGAATTTTATCGCACCTCAAAAATGGTTTTATCTTTTTTAAAAGGGCTAAATCCCAGCCAACAATCGTTTGGAGTTCATAGATGGATTCAAAGGAATGAACCTGAGTTCGATGCGAAATAAAGTGTGAAATTTGGGCCAGCGTCAGGATTCCTAAAGCTGAAAGCTCATCCGCACTTACTTCATTAATTTGTATAGGATTTTGCAGAAAATAATTATAATTGGATTGCTTTTCTTCATCGGCATACACGTCGGGTTGTTGGGCCAACATGGCTCGAAAAGCAAACATTAAAATTAAAACAAAAAGTAGTTTCATTTTTAGATGAAACTACTGAGTTTATTTCTGAATATGATATCAAAAACTGATCATTTAGATCAGTTAACTGAATTTTCTTTCGATAAGATCGTAGAGCTCATTCCATAATTCTTGATTGTCGGCTCGTTGGAATGCGGAATATTTTGTTTGTAAAATTGATTTCCAATCGGTGGATTTATCAGCCTCATGGTCAATAAATTGAATGATTTGGTCCAAATAGGCTGCTTCTCCGTTAAATAAATTTTGTATGAAATTGATTTTTTGAAAAAGCGGTAGGGTTTCGGATAAGGATGAAGTCATTTCGGTATGAATTCGATCTTTAAGGGAGTTTTCAAAATTTGATTGTAGTTTCTCGAATACCTTTTCCACCGGGGAATCGCTTAATATATCCAATATTTTTTTCTCTGATGGAGCTTTGGAATCAATAGCTACGTTTTTTATCGGGACCTCTATTTTTTGAGTTTCTTCAAGAATAATTTCAGGGGCGGTTTCTCGATTTATGCTTTGATTATCACCTAGATCCATAGTAGGCGGAGTGTCAGTTGTTGAAGCTAAATCGGTAGATGGATTTTCGGTTATATTTGGCAATACGTTCATCATCAAAGAATTTTCTTTTATTTCAATTACTTCTTCGATGATGATTTCTTCTTCGATGATGAATTCTTCATTGACTGAAGGATTAACTTCAATCACCGTTTCATCAGGCATATCCTCTAATGAATCTGCTGGGGAGCTATAATACACTTCGGAATTTAACAATTCTTCGAAAGATGGATAGGTTTCCTCTAAGCTGCTTGGCTTAGATTCCTCTGCCGTGCTGATGGTTTTGTTTGTTAAATCTTGAATCCAATCGAGCCATATTTTTTCAGGTAGTGTAACATGGAAGAGGAGACTTTGCATAGCCGCACCCCATTTTTCAGTAAATCTGTTTGAATCCCAATTGAAGTTTGGCAGTGTATGTTGGATAAATTCGGATTGGAGTTGATGTGTGATTTCCGTTTGGATAATTTCGATGATGATGGGGTTGATTTCCCAAATCAAGACCTCTTGGAACGTGGTCAATGTTTCATTTTCGGACCAATAGTGTGCAAATAAACTAGGTGTTTTCATGGGAGTTTATTTTATGCCCAACTCTTCACAAGCTTTCATGGCTGCAGTTTGTTCGGCTTTCTTTTTTGAATATCCTTTTCCTTCAGAAATTTTTTCTCCGTCAAGAAGGACGAAAGCGGTAAATTCTTTATTGTGATGTAGTCCTTCTTCTTCCAATGTAAATTGGGCTTTCTTACCTTCTTTTTGCGCCCATTCGATCAGCAATGATTTAAAATTGGGATTGTTTTGAACGACAATTTCTAAATCAAAATATTGGGTCAATATTTTACTTATGATGAAATTTTGAGTGAAGTCAAAACCTTTGTCTAAATAAATAGCGCCAATAAACGCTTCTAGTGCATCTCCATACATACTAGAGCGAGACAAAACTGTTTTTTTCTGATTTTCGTATTCAATCACTTCATCTAGGCCTAATTTCCGGCCAAGTACATTGAGGGATTCTCTGCTGACCATTCTAGACCTAATCTCGGTTAAAAACCCTTCGTCTTTAAATGGAAATTTTTTAAACAAATAGGCCGCCGTGATCATTCCTAAAACAGAATCGCCTAAGAATTCGAGTCTTTCGTTAGACTCTTTGTATGTTTTGGCCACGCTATCTTTGGAGGCTGATGCATGTAAAAAAGCTAATCGGTATAAATTGAGATTATTTGGGCTTGAACCTAATAAATGCGTCACTGATTTTTTTAGAAATTTCTCTCTTAGGTCTTTGGTATTTGGCTTAATCCAACTTAAAAGAGTTTTTAGGGGCATAAACTATATTTTTCTAAAAATGACGGTAGCATTATGACCTCCAAACCCAAATCCATTGCTTAATGCGATATCGATTTTTTTAGACTTTCCTTTATTTTCTGTCAAATCAATTCGTTGGTCTATCTCAGGATCCCGATTGAATACATTAATAGTAGGTGGAACAAATTGGTTTTGGATGGCCAACACAGACGCCACAGCTTCTACAGCTCCTGCACCACCCAATAAATGTCCCGTCATTGATTTAGTAGACGAGATTGACATCTGATAGGCATGTTCACCGAAACAATCAATAATCGCTTTGATCTCTTGGGGATCTCCAATGGGTGTTGATGTTCCATGCGTGTTAATATAGTCGACTTCCTCGGGCTTAATTCCCGCATCTTCTAATGCGTCAAGCATAGACAATAAGGCACCATACCCTTCTGGATGTGGTGCAGTGATGTGATGTGCATCGGAAGAGAAACCACCGCCAATTAATTCTGCGTATATTTTAGCACCTCTCGCTTTCGCATGTTCATATTCTTCTAAAATTAATGCGCCTGCTCCTTCTCCTACCACGAAACCATCACGGTCCACGTCATAGGGCCGACAAGCAGTAGCCGGATCGTCGTTTCGAGTCGACATAGCGTGCATCGCAGTGAATCCGCCGACTGATGCAATAGTCACTGGCGCTTCAGAACCTCCTGTCACACACACATGAATTCTACCTGTTCTGATATAATTGAATGCATCGATAATGGCATTATTTGCCGACGAGCAAGCTGAAACGGTCACATAATTAGGACCTCTAAATCCATTACGAATAGAAATTTGTCCCGAACTTGAATCAGCAATCATTTTAGGAATAAAAAAGGGATTGATTTTAGGCGTCCCATCTCCTTGGCCAAAATAAATCATTTCATCCTCAAAGGTTTTTAATCCACCTATCCCAGAACCCCAAATAACACCCACCTTGTTTTTGTTCAAGGTCTCCATATCAAAACCTGCATCTGCAATGGCTTCATCTGAGGCCACCACCGCATATTGGGTAAAAGGATCCATTTTACGGGCCTCTTTAGGGTTGATGTAATTCTCAACCTTGAAATCTTTTAATTCACACGCAAAACGAGTTCTGAATTTTTCGGCGTCAAATTTCGTAATGGGCCCGCAACCATTTTTGCCCTTAGATAAACCATCCCAAAAATCGCCAACGGTATTTCCAATGGGAGTAAGGGCACCTAGCCCAGTGACTACAACTCGTTTTAATTCCATGTGATTTTTTTAAAATCGTTCAAAAAAAAAGTCAATTAGTCCTAGAAATCATGTTGGATAAATCCCTCATTCTTTGTCTAGTACTAATTGACATATTTAATTATCTTGATTCGATTACTTCGCGTTTTCCAAATAGGCAATCGCTTGACCTACTGTTTGGATGTTTTCAGCTTGGTCATCTGGAATAGAAACGCTAAATTCTTTTTCAAATTCCATGATCAACTCAACCGTGTCTAAGGAGTCAGCTCCCAAATCATTTGTGAATGAAGCCTCTGGTGTAACCTCTGAAGCCTCTACACCTAATTTCTCTACGATGATGCTTTTTACTTTTTCTGCAATATCTGACATTTTATTAAAAATTTTGGGGTTGAAAAACGATGCAAATATTAGAATTTTAAATGGGATTATCAAACAATTTTTATTCTAAATAGCATTAAATAAATATTACATATAATTAATATAATTCTTAATGTTTAAATTTTTTAAAAAATAAATTTTACAGCCTATTTTTCTTAAAAACACAGGGAAGCCGCACCTAATAATCCCGCATCATTTCCTAGTAATGCTTTTTTTATAGTCAATTTTTCTAGGTAGGCCGGAGTAAGCCAATAGTTTAATTGTTTTTCCATGCTAGGAACAATAAAATCAAAGGATGCGGATAATCCACCGCCAATAAATATATTTTTAATATCCAAAATACGGATCAATGACACGAGCATATCGCCTAAAAGAGTTCCCACTTCATCCCATATCGCTTGGGCTAAGGCATCCCCTTCCTCAGCGGCAACGACTAAAGCCGTAGTTGAGATGCTTCCGTCACTAGGTAAACTTGTTTCCCCTATATATTCTGTCCTCATTCGGTTGGCCATTTGAAGTAATTCTTTCTTGCCCACATTCCTCTCCAATACTTTGCCGTTTTTAGAAGGCACATGTCCGGGTTCCATGGCATTTCCATCTCCTCCTAAAAATATTTTACGGTCGATAACGGCCGCTCCACCTACTCCCGTTCCCAGGGTGATGAATACAAAATCCTCGGGCATGTTTGATTTTTCAGGAGAGAAATAGAATTCACCCAAAGCCGCAGCATTGGCATCATTTTCCATAAAAAATGTATGTTCTGGAAAACGTTTTTCCAACATATCAATCATGGGAGCTCCGTCAATTTCGGGAATGGCCGTGATTTCAATTAAAGTTCTACGGTCTTTGGTTAAAATTCCTGGAAGGCCAATGCCCACTTTTTGAACATTTTTATGCTGGTATAAATGCAAGGCTATTGCGTCGGCTAATCGATCTAAAAAATGATTTGATTCACGCCATGTAGCGGTATCGTAACTTTGAAAATTGTTTATTTGACCCGTATCGGCATGGACAATTCCCATTTTAACTCCGGTTCCACCGACATCGATTCCAAGGTATTCAGTTGTTGGCATTGAATTCTATTTTTTTATGAATATACGAATTTCCTCAATTTTGACGTGATTTTCAAATGCTATTTTGAGATCAGATATACTTGTTCTAATTTTTCCATTATTTGGCCTACTGCGGGGCAAATAAGGACATTTTTAGCCGTAAGTTGAATAATGCCCATCATGTTTTTTCGGTTCGTATGCGGGTATTCTTTGCATGCTTTCGGTCGATGATCATAAATTTGGCAACTATTATCTTCTAGCGTTAAAAAAGGGCAAGGAGCTGCTGGATACACCCAATCTCCGTCGGAGTCTTGAACTAGGTAGGTATCTAAAAAAGTGGAAACCTTCATTTTAAATAAATGAGCCACCCGCTGAATATCTGTTTCATTCCACATGGGACTGGTTGTTTTGCAACAATTTCCGCAAGTCAAACAATCCATTTGTTCAAAAACTTCCTCATGAGCCTCCCCAAATTGCCTATCTAAGTCCTTAGGTTTTTTAGCTATAATTTTTTGAAATACTTTTTTAAAAGAGGGATCTTTAGGCATAATTTAAGAAAGTAGGGGGAAGCAAGCACGGCAACGGGCTTCATAGGTATCGGATTCCCCTAACATGACGGTATCTTGGTTAGCTGCCGTTCTAAAGGAATAGTGGGCTACTCCTCCGCAGGACATACATACGGCATGTACTTTGGTAACAAATTCAGCAATGGCCATTAAATTAGGCATAGGGCCAAAGGGCAAACCTTTGAAATCCATATCTAAACCGGCTACAATTACACGCTTGCCTTGATTGGCCAAAGAATTGCAAACTTCAACAATACTTTGATCAAAAAATTGCGCCTCATCCAATCCAATCACATCGCAATCCCCGGCTAGCAATAGGATTTCAACTGAACTATGGACGGGGGTGGACCGAATGGTATTTTGATTGTGTGAAACAATATCTTCATCATGATACCGCGTATCGGATGCAGGTTTGAAAATCTCAACTTGCAATTGGGCTATTTTAGCTCGTTTAAGTCTTCGAATAAGTTCTTCTGTTTTACCAGAAAACATGGAGCCGCAGATCACCTCAATCCAGCCTGATGAGCTAGCTTTTTGGGTCGATTTTGAGTGATTGGGTTCTAGAAACAAGGGCGTAAAAAGCCCCTGAAATAAGTTTCAGGGGCCATTAGGTGAATGTTATTTGGAGCTAAAAGTCGCCGAGAAATATTCACGGTTCATTCGAGCAATATTTTCAATCGAAATGCCTTTCGGGCACTCTGCTTCACACGCACCTGTATTAGAACAGGCACCAAAACCCTCTTCATCCATTTGTGCAACCATGGCTTGTGCCCGTGTGGCTGCTTCTATTTGACCCTGTGGCAGTAAAGCTAGTTGGGATATTTTAGCTGAGGTAAATAACATGGCCGATGCATTTTTACAGGCTGCCACGCAAGCGCCACAACCGATACAAGCTGCTGCGGCAAAAGCATCATCCGCATCATCTTTATTGATCGGTAGATTGTTTGCATCTTGTGCATTGCCCGTATTGACCGAGATAAAACCTCCGGCGGCAATGATTCGATCAAAAGAAGATCTATTCACGACTAAATCTTTGATAACAGGAAAAGCACTAGCTCTCCACGGTTCCACCGTGATGGTTTGTCCATCTTTAAATGAACGCATGTGCAACTGACATGTGGTCACTCCACGGTTCGGACCATGGGGCCGACCGTTGATGTACATGGAGCACATCCCACAAATACCTTCGCGGCAATCATGGTCAAAAGCTACTGGATCATCTCCTTCTTGGATCAAACGGTTATTTAACACGTCGATCATTTCCAAAAATGACATATCGGTTGAAATACCACTTACCTGATAGGTTTCGAATTTACCAGCCGTTTGGGCATTTTTTTGTCTCCAAATTTTGAGTGTCAGGTTTAAATTTCCTTCCATGGTATTATTTTATTTATAAGATCTTTGAGCAATTTTGATATTTTCATATTTCAATTCTTCTTTATGAAGTTTGAAACTTGATTGTTTTTCGTATTCCCAAGCGGCTACGTAGGCATATTTTTCGTCATCACGCAAGGCTTCTCCATCTTCTGTTTGGTATTCTAGTCGGAAGTGACCTCCGCAACTTTCATTTCTGTCCAAAGCGTCAATGCACATCAATTCGCCTAGTTCTAGGAAGTCGGCCACGCGACCTGCTTTTTCTAATTCTGGGTTTAAATTATCGATGTCACCTGGAATTTTAACATCGGACCAAAACTCTTTTTGAAGCGCTTGAATTTCTTTAATCGATGCTTTTAAGCCTGCTTCACTTCGAGCCATTCCACATTCATCCCACATGATTTTACCTAAACGTTTGTGGAAATAATCCACAGGCTTAGAACCTTTGATGTTCATTAATGTCTCTAAGCGATCACGAACAGCTTTTTCGGCAGAAGCAAAATCTTCAGAATCGGTCGACATAGCCGGTGTCCGAATTTCAGAGGCTAAATAAGCACCAATCGTATAAGGAATAACAAAATACCCATCGGCTAATCCTTGCATCAAGGCAGACGCACCTAGGCGATTCGCTCCATGATCTGAGAAATTAGCCTCTCCTAACGCATAAAGGCCAGGAATGGTTGTCATTAAATTATAGTCCACCCAAAGTCCACCCATCGTGTAGTGAACAGCCGGGTAAATACGCATGGGGATTTCATATGGATCCTCTCCAGTAATCTGCTTGTACATGTCAAAAAGATTGCCATACTTTTCTTTCACAACCGCTTTTCCCATGGATTGAATTTCTTCCTCAGTGGGACTATGCATGTTATGCTTGTTGGCTTCTCCTTGTCCATAGCGAATGATGGCTGCTGCATAGTCTAGGTAAACAGCCATTTTGGAGGCGCCCACACCAAAACCTGCATCGCAACGTTCTTTGGCTGCTCTTGAAGCAATATCTCGAGGCACCAGGTTTCCAAAGGCAGGATAGCGACGCTCTAAATAATAATCTCTTTCATCCTCCGGAATTTCATTGGCCTTACGGGTATCATTTTCTTTTTTAGGTACCCAGATACGGCCATCATTACGTAATGATTCCGACATTAAAGTCAGTTTCGACTGATGATCGCCAGAAACGGGAATACAGGTAGGGTGAATCTGAGTATAGCAAGGATTTGCAAAGAATGCACCCTTCTTATGCGCCTTCCATGCCGCGGTCACGTTGGATCCCATGGCATTGGTTGATAGGTAAAATACGTTTCCATATCCCCCAGTGCACAATAAAACGGCATGTCCAAAATGTCTTTCCAAAGCTCCACTCACAGAATCACGGGCGATAATACCACGCGCTTTGCCGTCGATGGTCACCACATCAAGCATTTCGTGGCGGGTATATAATTTGACATTGCCCATTCCTACTTGGCGTTGTAAAGCAGAATAAGCCCCTAATAATAATTGCTGACCCGTTTGACCCGCCGCATAAAACGTTCTTTGAACTTGGGTACCCCCGAAGGAGCGGTTGGAAAGTAATCCACCATATTCCCGAGCAAATGGAACACCTTGAGCCACACATTGGTCTATTATACTTCCGGAAACTTCAGCTAAACGATGCACATTGGCCTCACGAGCTCTGTAATCGCCCCCTTTAATCGTGTCATAAAAAAGTCGGTACACGGAATCTCCGTCGTTTTGATAGTTTTTGGATGCATTGATACCTCCTTGCGCGGCAATCGAATGCGCCCGACGCGGAGAATCTTGAAAGCAAAATACTTTTACCTTATATCCTAATTCAGCTAAAGAAGCAGCTGCTGAAGCACCTGCTAGGCCGGAACCCACCACAATGATTTCCAAGCTACGTTTGTTGGACGGGTTGACCAAAGAAACACTCGATTTGAACTTGGTCCATTTCTCGGCTAAATTTCCATCAGGGATTTTGGAGTCTATTTTTGTCATAATTTCTTGTCGGCTGATATTAATGAATCAAATGAAAATAAAATGCAATCGGCATGGAAGCAAATGTGGCAGAAATAACGACCGCATAAACAGCTCCAATCCATTTGATGGTGGGTGAATATTTAGGGTGATTCCATCCAAGGGTTTGAAATGCGCTTTGGAATCCATGTAGTAAATGATAGCCCAAAGAGATACAGCCCAGTACATAAATGGCTACAACGATTGGACTAGTAAAAACAATTTGCATTTCGTTATATAAAGTATGTGCCTCCGTCAAATCATTCGTAAGGCGAGAGAAATACCAAAAATGCTTTAAATGAATAATCAAAAAGAGCAATAACAATGTCCCTAATAAACCCATAGACCTTGAGTACCACTTGCTGTTGGCCGAGCCATCAACGACCGCATAAGCGACAGGGCGTTTCTTTTTATTATCCAGCCATAAACGCAAACCATCGTAGATGTGAAGCAATAAACCGGCAAATAACACAATTTCCATCGTTCGGATAACGGGATTGGTTCCCATGAATTCAGCTCCTTCGTTGAAGGCCACACCGCCATCATTCAAAAAGATAGTGGCATTTAGGCCACAATGCACAATGAGGAAGCTGATCAAAAAAAGGCCTGTCGTGGCCATCAGGAGCTTTTTCCCGAGAGATGAGGTAAGAGATTTTGCTAACCAAGCCATAAATACATGTATTTGTTAAAATTAAAATTACTCAAGCGTTTAGTTTTTTTAAAGCGAATGAATTTTAGCCCTCAAAACTACAATTGAAACACGGGTTCTTCAAATTAATCGATTAAAAAAACCATTTTTTTTAAATAATTGGATTTGCCTTATTAACTTTCCTATTCAAGAAATAGTTTTTATGTCGTACAGAAAAATTGCTTATTATTTTTTAGTTTTTTTTCTAGGTTGCTTCTCTAGTAGGGCCACTCATTTAAAAGGTGGAGAAATTACGGTGAAACGTATTTCTGACAAAACGTTGACCTATGAATTTACACTAACTACCTATACCGAAAATAACCGGGCCAATCAGGATCAAGGGGATGTTAATTTTTGTTTTGGTGATGGTACTGCCATATTTAAAGCCAAGAGATGTTGTGGTACCCCTGTCGATATAGGCAATGGGACCATGAAAAATATTTACAAGATTGAATATACTTACCCAGCTCCCGCACTTTTTTACCGAGTTTCGGTCGCAATTCCCAATCGAAACGATGGGGTAAGAAATATAACGCGTTCGGTGGAAGTTCCTTTTTATGTGGAAACCACTTTTTCTATTAATTCTGGATTAGGCCAAAACTCCACTCCCTTGCTTTTAAATCCAGCGGTTGATTTGACAGCCGTTATAGGCCAACCCTTTATTCATAACCCTAATGCTGTGGATGCGGAAGGAGATAGTTTGGCCTACCGATTATCTGTTTCCAAGACGGGTGATTATGAAACCTGTTCTTCGGTAAGTAGGGGATTGACCGCTCCTAATTTTCGCCAACCGAATGAAGTGGCAGCCGTACCTTCTACCTTTAAGATCAACTCATTGAATGGAGATTTGATTTGGGATTCGCCGCAAGAAGTAGGTTTATACAATTGCGCGTTCATCATCGAAGAATGGAGGAACGGAGTTAAAATTTCTGAGACTGTCAGAGACATGCAGATCGAAGTTAAAGATGTGGATAATAAAGCGCCTAAGATAACGGTTCCGCCGGATGTTTGTGTTCAAGCGGGTGCTTACTTAAACGAAACGATTTCGGCCACCGATGTTTTGTCTAAGTCAGGCCGACTGGATCCCATCACCATATACAGTTCAGGTAATGTGTATGCGATCGATACTGTTTATGCCGTTAAGCAGCCGTATGCCACTTTTTCAACTTCGCCCAAGCAGCCAAGTCCCGCCATTGGAGTATTTAAATGGCAAACGGCTTGTCAGCATATTCGAAAGGAAACCTATGATATTTTCTTTAAAGTGGAAGATAATCCACCGGTTAATGTAGGCGGTGGAGTGAAATTGGTCGACAGTAAAATCTGGAAAGTTCGTGTGATTGCGCCCGCTATAAAAGGTTTAAAGGCTACGATCAAAACGGCGACATCGAGTGCATTGTTGACCTGGAATTCGTATGCCTGTGCGCTGCCAAATGCTAAAATTATTGTTTTTCGAAAGCAAGCTGCCTGTAATCCTGTAGTGAATAAGGTATGCCAAACGGGAATGACATTGACTGGTTTTACGGAGATTTCACGATTAGATATTACAAAAACTTCGTTTGAAGACACGAATGGCGGTGCGGGTTTAATGAAGAATGCGAATTACACCTATATACTGTTGGTGATATTTACCAATAGCAAAGGCTCGGACGACTATAGCCCTATGTCGGAATCAGCCTGTGTTTTGATTCCTTCAGCGGCTCCATTAATGACCAATGTGTCGGTGTTGAAAACGGATACGAAAATAGGGGAGATGTTGGTCAAATGGACTCGTCCCTTGAAATTAGATACCGTTTTTTATCCGGGACCTTATCAGTATGTGGTTCAAAGAGCGGAAGGTCAAAACGGAAGTAATTTTACTCCAATTTCGTCAGGGATCCCGGCTAAAATTTCTCCAGCTAGATTGGATACTGCTTTTACGGATAAGAATCTAAATACAGTAGCGGGAGCTTATCGGTATAAGGTGGATTTTTATTATTCTCAAAATAATCAGTTCAAATTATTGGATTCACCAAGTCCGGCAAGTTCCGTTTTTTTATTGGGCCAAGCGGCCGTAAAATCGGTTAAGTTGGCCTGGTCAGCCAATGTACCATGGTCGAATGATTTCCAAGTGCACCGAGTGTATCGGGAGACTCCTCGGGGTTCGGGTAAGTTCAATCAAATAACCGAGGTTTCGGTTTCCAGCCCTAATACCTATACTTTTACGGACCAAGGAATTGATTATTTTACACAAGATGGGAAATTTGATGTGGTGATTTCTCCGGATTCAACATATTGTTATTATGTGGAAACGATAGGAACTTATGGGGAAGGTTTACCTAGAATAGGTTTAATCAATGCATCCCAACTAGTATGTGTTAAACCACAATCGGATGTAAATCCGTGTGCACCCAAACTAACTTTAGGAGCACTAAATTGTGAAAGTTTAGATGCAAGCTTAAATTGCCAGTTGACAAGTTTTACCAATACGCTCGTTTGGACACCTACATTATCGGGTTCTTGTGATCAAAGCATTGAAAGTTATCGGATTTATTATTCGAAAGATGGCACAACATTTGGGAAAATAGCCGAGGTGTCTGACATAAAATATCTACATCAAAAAACGGACTCGTTTATCGGATGTTATTATGTCACGGCAGTAAGCCAATTAGGCAAGGAATCGGCTAAGAGTGAGATTGTTTGCCAAGATAATTGTCCCTCTTTTGTGTTGCCTAATTTATTTAGCCCGAATGGAGATGGTAAAAATGATGTATTTCAGGCGATGAGGTGTCCTCGATTTGTGACTCAAGTTACGTGTAAAATAGTGGATCGAAATGGCCAATTGGTGTATCAATATTCCGGGGATATCAATGGATTTGGATGGAATGGAAAGGATTTAAATGGCAATATTATGGCGGCATCAACATATTTTTATACGTGTGATGTGACATTTGATGTGAAGAATGAAGCCTTAAAGACTAAGCATTTGAAGGGTTGGGTTGAGTTAGTAAAATAACTTATTATGGACATCATTATAGACGGTGATTGCAATTTTTGTCGTGGGTCAACTAAATTACTGAGACGGATGTTGGCGGTTCCACTGCATGTTATTACTCAGTATGATCTTGAATATGCTGATTTTCAAAATCGTTTTAATGCTTCTGATTGGGCTGTTGATAGCATCAAATTGATCGTAGGCCAACAGCTAATAATGAAGTCGCAGGCTATTGCAGCTTTGTTGGTTCATGCTCACTGGTATATCCAACCAGTACGTGTGGTATTTTTATTGCCCAGGGGTTTCTTGGATGCTTGCTATGATTTAATAGCAAAGAATCGATATTTATGGGGTAAGGGAGGTAGTTGCGAGGTTATTTAGGAATAAACTGGGAGCTTGTTGAGAAGTAAGAAATAGGCAAAGCGTTATCCCATCTAATCGCAGCTTCCTCCATTCCGGCACTATTGAAGTGTACTCCATCCCAACGATATTTAATCCCATTAATACTTTCTAAATCTGGGCCCTCCATTGTATATTTAATTTCAGTCAACATTCTTTTTTGAGCACTTCTTATTTTTGCAATATTAACATCGCTACCACCAAAATTACTTTTCGAGATAATAAAAGCTAGTTGGGGTGCGCCCATTAAATCTCTAGACCTCTGAATATAATCTTGCGTATACTTGACAATTAAATTTTCTTCCGTTCCGTGATCATTTTCACCATGCACGACGAAAATGGATCTTAAGCCTGTTTTAGAAAAATCATTTAGACATCTTTGTTCAAAAAACCAATAAGGGTATCGTTTTTTCCAATCAAAAATATCACTTTGAAAGGATAATCCGTAGGCTGATTTTCCCCATTGTTCTGAGCTCGATCCTCCTATCCCAGTGTTATAAATTCTGACAGGAACATTTAGCTTGACTTTTAATTTCTCAGCAAGGCGCCCCCAAAAATTATTGTTGGCCCCATCATATTGCCAAATAATAACATCGCACCATGTGGGATCATAGTTTTCTATAGTGTATGGCTTTTGCCCTTCGGCGATAGAATGTCCGATCACAGCAAATACTTCGCCCACTTTTACATTCCAAGTTAATAGCGTGTCGGTATAAACTTTATTGTCATTGAATAATTGGATTTGCGGATAATAACCGCCAGCTTTTAAGGTAAACTTTCCTTTGAACTCATGGGTGCTTGGGTCGATCGTCATGGTCAACCAATCCGTAGAAACGCCTCCTAATGAACTATTGAATTTTATTTTTGCGGATTGGAAATTTTTATCGGACTTGCCGACGATCGTAATAGTACCCTCATTGCTAGTATTTCTTTGCACAAAGTCAACGCTATTTACCTTGTCAATAGTCACCTTTGAATTATTGGGCATTTTAGGCGTAACATCTTCTGATTTACAACCTATTA
>Ga0209499_1000480_pt1 | contig 29302 bp, 21 predicted proteins | sample C_130208_EF_Meta_FD_187306 | JGI IMG/M metagenome (GOLD analysis project Ga0209499, IMG submission 187306) | Freshwater microbial communities from Lake Croche, Canada to study carbon cycling - C_130208_EF_MetaG (SPAdes) (version 2) | ecosystem: Environmental > Aquatic > Freshwater > Lake... | reverse complement strand
TTTCACAAAACACAGATTATCAAATTTTAACCTCTAATTCAATGGTTAAAAATCACGATAAATTGAATTATCAACTTTCTGTTATCAAAGATCAGTTTCCTACTATTAATGCTGATTATGCACCAGTTAGTTTAAAAGTTGCTAAGAGTTTTGTTCTAGGTAAAATCTCGGATGATTATGGGCTTTCCAAACTTCATATTATTTATTATCCCAAAAAGAATCCATCACTTTTTAAACGCGGAATTATCCCTATTAAAAAAGACAGTTACGACCAATTTGTTTTTAATTTTCCTTCAACACTTCCTGTGGAACAAGGTGTTTCTTATGAATATTATTTTGAAGTTTTTGACAATGATATTCTTCATAATTACAAAAGCACTAAATCATCTGTTTTCTCCAGTAGAATTAATACAGATATGGAGTTAAAAGATATTGATTTACAAAACCAAAACAGTAATATCAACAGTCTTGAAAAATCATTACGTAATCAGGATAAACAGTTGTCAGAATTAGATAAATTGGAAAATAAGGTTAAAGAAAAAGAAAATCTTGAATTTAGCGATAAACAAAAACTCTCTGATTTTATTAAACATCAAAATCAACAGGATAATCTAATGAAAGAGTTTGCTGCTAAAATGAAAGAGAATCTTGTCAAATCAAAAACAGACAAAAAGGATGATTTTAAAGAAGACCTCCAAAAGCGTCTTGATAATATTGACAAGGATTTAGATAAAAACAAAAAACTTTTAGAAGAATTAAAGCAACTTAATGATAAAATTAAGCAAGAGGACTTAATGGAAAAATTAAGTAGTTTTAAACAAAACGCTAAAAATCAAACTAAAAGTTTAGAACAATTAGTAGAACTGACTAAAAAATATTATGTCGAAAAAAAGGCGAAACAACTAAAAGATAAACTTGATAATCTCTCCAAAAAACAAGAAGATTTATCTAATAAAGAGATTGAAAACAATACTGAGAACCAAGAAAAAATTAATCAAGATTTTGAAAAAATTCAGGATGAATTAAAAGATCTTGCTAAAGAAAACAAAGAATTAAAAAAACCTTTAGACATTCCAAATGACAAAGAGGTTCAAAAAAGTATTGCCGATGATTTGAAAACGGCTTCCGATGAACTTCAGAAAAACAGTAAATCGAAAGCTAAACCCAAACAAAAAAGTGCCGCCAAACAAATGAAACAAATGTCTGAAAAGATAGAGCAAAGTATGGATTCAGGAGATATGGAACAATTAGAAGAAGACATAACCATGTTGAGACAAATTTTGGATAATCTTCTTGCTTTTTCTTTTTCACAGGAAGATGTTATGTCTAAATTTAAGAAAATTAAAACGGGTTCGCCCTCTTTTAACACTAACTTAAAAATACAGCAAAACCTTAAAATTCAATTTAAACATATTGATGACAGTTTGTTTTCTTTGTCATTGCGTAATCCAAAAATTGGTGAAAACATAACTAAAGAAATTGGAAATGCGGTTTATAACATTGATAAATCATTAGAATCTTTAGTTGACAATCAATTTCCAAAAGGAATTGTTCATCAACAATATACCGTTTCTTCCTCAAATAAACTTGCTAATGTTTTGGCAGAAGTTTTAAATAATTTAAATATGTCTATGTCAAGCATGTCTTCAGGCAAACCGAAACCTGGAGAAGGTGAAGGAATGCAGCTGTCGGATATTATTAAAAAGCAAGATGGCTTAAGCAAAAAAATGAAAGAAGGTTTAAACAAAGGTTCAAAACCAGGAGAAGGCAAAGACGGAAAAGAAGGTAATTCAGGCAAGAGTGATTCTGGTGGTAGTGAAGGAGATGGTGAAGGTGAAGGGGATGCTCAGGCAATTATGGAAATTTACAAAGAACAAAAACAATTGCGTGATGCTTTGCAAAACGAACTAGATAAACAAGGAATCGGCGGCATAGGACAAAATGCTTTGGAACAAATGAAATCTATTGAAAAGCAACTTTTAAATAAAGGTTTTAAAAACGAAACTTTACAGAAATCACTTTATCTTAAGCAAGAATTACTAAAATTAAAAACCGCATTGCAGCAACAGGGACAGGAAAATAAGAGACAATCTGAAGTAAACAAAAAGGAGTTTAATAATCAGGCTTCTGCATTACCCCGAACCTTAACTGATTATTTAAATAGCATTGAAATATTAAATAGACAATCGTTACCTTTGCGCTCGAATTTTAACCTAAAGGTTCAAAAATATTTTAAAAAAAATGATTGATTTTAATTACGAATCCGATTTTAAACTTGCAAATGAAGATGCAATTTCTTCGTGGATTTCAAATGTTATTTTATCTGAAAAGAAGAAAGAAGGCGAGATTAATTATATTTTTTGCGATGATGATTACTTGCATAAAATAAATTTGGAGCATTTACAACACGACACTTTAACAGATATTATTAGTTTTGATTACAGTGTTGGAAACGAATTGCACGGCGATATTTTTATTTCCGTAGAAAGAGTTGCGGATAACGCTTCTGATTTTGAAGTTTCCTTTGACGAAGAATTAAGGAGGGTTATGACTCATGGTGTTTTGCATTATTGCGGTTATAAAGACAAATCAGAAGAAGACGCTGCTTTGATGAGGAGTAAAGAAGAAGAAAAATTATCTATGTTTCACGTGGAACAATAGTTTGATTTTGCTTTTTTATATAATATTAATATTTTGTTTCACGTGGAACAATAGAATGTGTTTTGGTTTTTGCATTGCTCTCTAACCTAAATTTTAAATAAACAAAAAATGTTTGAAGATGTATATGATGTAATTGTTGTTGGCGCAGGTCACGCTGGTTCTGAAGCCGCTGCTGCTGCAGCAAACTTGGGTTCTAAAACTTTATTGGTAACAATGAGTTTGCAAAACATTGCGCAAATGTCTTGTAATCCCGCGATGGGTGGAATTGCAAAAGGTCAAATTATTAGAGAGATTGATGCGCTTGGTGGTTATTCAGGAATCGTTTCTGATAACACTGCAATCCAATTCAAGATGCTTAACAAGTCTAAAGGACCTGCCATGTGGTCTCCAAGGGTTCAGAGTGATCGCATGCGTTTTGCTGAAGAATGGAGGCTGATGTTGGAGAATACTCCCAATCTTGATTTTTATCAGGAAATGGTTAGTGGGTTAATTATCGAAGGCGGAAAAATTAAAGGAATTAGAACGTCGTTAGGTGTTGAAATTAAATCCAAATCGGTTGTGTTGACGAATGGAACTTTTTTAAATGGATTGATTCATATTGGCGAAAAACAATTTGGTGGAGGTAGAGCTGGAGAAAGTGCTGCGTATGGAATTACGGAAGATTTAGTGAATGCAGGGTTTCAAGCAGGAAGAATGAAAACCGGAACTCCTCCAAGAGTGGATGGAAGATCTTTGGATTATTCTAAAATGAATGAAGAAAAAGGAGATGCAAAACCGCATAAATTTTCATATTCGGATGTTACAAAACCACTCGTTCATCAAAGATCGTGTCACATGACATATACTTCTTTGGAGGTTCACAATATTTTGAGAGAAGGATTTGATCGTTCGCCAATGTTTAATGGTAGAATAAAAAGTCTTGGCCCAAGATACTGTCCTTCTATTGAAGATAAAATTAATCGTTTTGCCGATAAAGAAAGACATCAATTATTTGTAGAACCAGAAGGATGGAATACTTGTGAGGTTTATGTAAACGGTTTTTCTACATCGCTTCCAGAAGATATTCAATTTAAGGCATTGCGTTCTGTGGTAGGTTTTGAGAAAGTTAAATTTTTCAGACCTGGTTACGCTATCGAATATGATTATTTTCCTCCAACCCAATTAAAGCATACTTTGGAAACAAAGTTAATTGAAGGTTTATATTTTGCTGGACAAATTAATGGTACTACTGGATATGAAGAAGCGGCTTCTCAGGGATTGATGGCGGGAATTAATGCCGCTTTGAAAGTTCAAGAAAAAGAGCCAATGATTCTTAAAAGAGATGAAGCTTATATTGGGGTTTTAATTGATGATTTAATTACCAAAGGAACGGAAGAGCCTTATAGAATGTTTACTTCTCGTGCCGAATTTAGAACTTTGTTGCGTCAGGATAATGCCGATTTTAGATTAACTCCAATGGCTTATGAAATTGGTTTGGCTTCTGAAAAGCGTTTGCGAAGAATGGAATATAAATTAAATGAATCTGAAAAAATGGTTGCTTTCTTTAAAGAAACAAGTGTTTCCGTTGCTGAAGCAAATCCTATTTTAGAATCTAAAGAAACAGCTGTTATTTCTCAAGGTGATAAAATGTTTAAAGTATTTTCTAGACCTCAAATCGAATTAGAGGATATGAAGAAATTTGAAAAAGTGGCTTCTTATATTTCTGAAAATAATTTGGATGATGAAATATTGGAACAAGCGGAAATTCAAGTGAAGTATTCGGGCTATATTGAAAAGGAAAGAAATAATGCAAATAAAACCACGCGATTGGAAGATGTGAAAATTCCAGAAAATTTTGATTACAATAAAATCAAATCGATGTCGATTGAAGCAAAACAAAAATTAAGCAAAATTAGACCGATAACCATTTCTCAAGCTTCGAGAATAAGTGGTGTTTCACCAAGTGATGTTTCCGTATTATTAATTTATATGGGTCGATAAAAAAGGTTAGATTTTAGATTCTTGAATTTAGATTATAATGCAATCTAAATTCAAGAATCTAAAATCTAAAATCATTTTGTTCCACGTGAAACTACCTTGTTAAAGCTTGATATTATTAAGAAGTTTAAAAAAGAATAAAATATATAAATGGATATTTCAAACAAAAAACATTTTCTCGCTGTAAAAGATTATTCTGTTTCTAAAGAGACTTTTGATTTATACCATGACGAAACATTAGATATGTTAATCACATCTCCACAACCTGATCTGGAAAATCTAGCTAGATATTACGAAAGCGTAGATTACATTTCGCATACAGACAGCAAACGTTCTTTGTTCGAAAAAATGTATCATTTTATTAAGAGCATTGCTTTAAAGAATAAACTTGATTTAATCAATTCGCAACAACCAAATAAAGGGCGAATTTTAGATATTGGTGCAGGAACAGGAGATTTTTTATCGGTTGCCAAAAATGATGGTTGGCAAACGGTAGGCGTGGAGCCCAGCACAAAAGCAAAAGCAATTGCAATAAATAAAGGTGTTTCATTTGTTGAAAATACAATCGAACTTGAAAATAATTCGTTTGATGTTATTTCGATGTGGCACGTTCTGGAACATGTTCCTAATTTAGAAAATCAAATTAAGGAATTGAAACGGTTATTAAAACCAAACGGGACCTTAATTATTGCGGTTCCCAATTTCAAGTCTTTCGACGCAAAATATTATGGAAAGTTTTGGGCGGCTTATGATGTGCCTATTCATTTTTGGCATTTCTCCAAAACTTCAATTAAATTACTTTTCGAAAAGGAAGCTATGAAACTTGAAAAAGTGTTGCCCATGAAGTTTGACTCTTTTTATGTCTCTTTACTTTCGGAAAAATATAAATCTGGAAAAATGAATTTTGTAAAAGCTTTATTTATTGGTTTACAATCTAATTGGGTTGCAAAGAAGAATTTCGAATATTCTTCTCATATTTACCTCCTAAAAAACAATCAAAACTGATTTTAAGCGCTTTTAAGCAAAGGTTTTGACGCGAATCAAGGGTTTTGTTTAATTTTTATCCAAATTGCCATATACGAAGGCTTATAAATCCGCTTTTAATAATAATTATTTATAAACAGTTTTGTTTTGATAGCGAAAAACTATATTTAAAATATTTTTCTATTTTCTTCGCTTTTTGTTAATACAACTGTTTTTTTTATATTTTTGTTGCCAACTCTTTAAAAATTAGAAAATCACCAAAATGAAAAAATCGTTATTAATTATCGCACTTTCAATCTCAATTGTTTCTTGTAACAAAACAGCAGAAGTTAAGGAAGTAAAAACTGCTTTTGTGGACACTTCAGTATTAATGAAAGATTACACAGAAGCAAAAGATCTTGAAGCTAAGTATAAAGCCAAATCAGAAGAAAAAGGAAGAGAGCTTGAAGCTGAAATTAATAGATTTAAACAAGATGCTGCTAATTTTCAAAATCAAGCACAAGCAAACGGACAAGCTTGGGCACAACAAAAAGGAGCTGAATTACAAAAAAGAGAGCAACAATTAGGTCAAGCGCAACAATCTCTTTCTCAACAATTGCAACAAGAAAGCAGTGTAGAAATGGATTCGCTTGTAAAAGGAGTTAAAACTTTCATCAAATCATACGGAAAAGAAAAAGGATATGCTTATATCTACGGAACTGGAGATGCAGCAAGTATTTTATATGCAGAGGACAAATATGATATTACTAAAGAAATCGTGAAAGCTTTGAATGACAAATACAAAGCTCCTGTAAAAAAAGAAGAAGTTAAAAAATAACTTTAGAAATCGAATAGTTAGAAAGCCTTCAAAATTTGGAGGCTTTTTCGTTTTATATAGCTAAAATACTATATTTTAGCTTTTTAATTTATACGCCAAATGCAAACCATTTCTGAAGCCGCTGTTTATACCCTACGATTTATTAACCAAACCCATCGCTCTATTTTTCTAACTGGTAAGGCAGGAACAGGAAAAACAACATTATTGCGCGAAATTATTCAAACCACGCACAAAAACACGGTTGTAGTCGCACCCACAGGAATTGCGGCATTAAATGCTGGTGGAGTTACGATTCACTCCATGTTTCAGTTGCCGTTTGGCGGTTTTATTCCTGATAATTCGTCGCCACAATTTTCGGAGAATACTAAATTTGAAACCAAAGCTACTTTGCGGAGACACTTTAAAATGAGTGGTTTAAAAAAGGCGGTGATTCGAAATATGGAATTGTTAATCATTGACGAAGTGAGTATGCTGCGTGCTGATTTATTGGATGCCATGGATTTTATGATGCAATCGGTTCGCAAAAAAAGCGGTCCATTTGGAGGCGTTCAAGTGTTATTTATTGGCGATTTGTTGCAATTGCCACCCGTAATTCGGGATGAAGAATGGCGTACCCTTCGAACGTATTACAAAGGAAAATTCTTTTTCCATTCTCATGTTATTCAGCAAAATCCTCCTTTGTATATTGAATTATCCAAAATATTCCGTCAAACTGACGATGTCTTTATTTCGATTTTAAATAATTTGCGAAACAATCAAATCACTACGACTGATATTCAAACTTTGAATAAATACGTCCAACCTAATTTTGACTTAAAAGCGAATAAAGGATACATCACTTTAACAACTCATAATGCAAAAGCGGATGCAATGAATGCTCAAGCTTTGGAAGATTTAGAAGGAAAACAGGTGATTTATAAACCAGATATTGTAGATGATTTTCCAGATAAAATATATCCTGTTGAAGAACAATTGAAGCTTAAAGTCGGTGCGCAAATTATGTTTGTTAAAAACGATTTGTCCTTTGATAAAAATTATTTCAATGGAAAAATGGGAATTATAAAATCGCTTTCTGCAAAAGAAATTTTGGTTCATTTTCCCGATGAAAACAAAACTATTGAAGTCGAAAAATACGAATGGCAAAATATCCGCTATAAAGTGGATGAAATGACCAAGGAAATCGAGGAAGAAGTGTTGGGAACCTTTGTTCATTATCCCATAAAATTAGCTTGGGCAATTACGGTTCACAAAAGTCAGGGATTAACATTTGATAAAGCCGCGCTCGATGTTTCGCAAGTTTTCCTTCCTGGACAAGCATACGTGGCTTTATCGCGTTTACGCTCTTTAAACGGCTTAATTTTGCTTTCTCCGTTGCAAATGAATGGCATTTCTAACGATCAAGATGTAATGGATTATTCGCTTAATAAAGCAACAGATTCCTATTTGGAAAATGCACTTCATTTTGAAACCAAGAATTTCATTCATAAGTATTTGATTAATACATTTGATTGGGATGATTTGGCTCAGGAATGGCGCAATCATAGATTTAGTTATGATTCAAAAGGCGATAGCTCCGAGAAATCGAAACACGCTGTTTGGGCCAGAAAACAGGGAGAAGCAGTTGATCAGCTTTTGGATCCATCCAAAAAATTTATTGCTCAATTAAATAAATTGTTTAGTCAGGAAACGGCTGATTTAAATCATATTTCGACACGGATCCAGGCAGCTTTTGACTATTTTTTGTTGCCAATGGATAACTTGGTTCACGAAATTCTTTGGAAAATGGAAGAAGTAAAACGGATTAAAAAAGTAAAAGCTTTTTATGATGAATTATTAGTACTGGAAGAATTGCAAATTAAAGCTGTTTTGCAACTGATGAAAGCCAAATTATTAATTGAAACGGTGGTTTCTGGTGAAACAATTTCGAAAGAAAAATTAAGTTCCGATGAAATTAAACAGTATAAAACCAACAAATTAAAAATAATTCAAGAAGATTTTAAAACCGTAAATGTAACTTTAATCGAAGACGAAGTAGATTTAGAACGTTACACCAAAACCAAAAAAACCACCAAAGAACCTAAGAAATCAACCGTTCAGGAAACCTACGAATTATGGCTTCAAAAGAACACCATCAAAGAAATCGCTGTCATTAGAAAATTTACCGAAGAAACTATTTTAAGTCATTTAACCAAATTGATTCAATCGCAAACCATAAAGATAAACGACGTTTTACCCGAGGATAAAATCTTGGAATTAACGGAGGTGTTTTATGGGTATAAAGAAGAATCTATTTCGCCATTAAAAGAAAAATATGGCGATAAATTTAGTTGGGAAGAATTGAGAATGTTTAAAGCGAGTTTGAATGTTTAGATAGAGCTGAAAAGAATCAATTTGACACTATTAATCTATTATTTCGTTTTTTTTCACCACTTTCACCACTATTTTCCCGTTTGTTACTTTGCATCAACAATGTATTTAATATAATTGTATATTTACAAATAATAGTTTTTAGAGAGTATAAAAATCAGATTATTCTTTTATTTAGGATTAGCATCTGTTTTTATAATTAAAACACATAATTAGTGCTATCATGCAAAAAAATATTGTTGTATGTGATGACCATATTTTATTTTCGAGTGGATTGACTGAAATTTTAAAAACTTTTGGAAATAATTACATTGTAAACACTTTTAACGACTGTGATTCCAGCAAAAAATTCATTAACTGTCATAAAATTGATGTTTTTATTTGTGACTTAAACATAGATAAAAAGGATGGATTTCATCTGATTGAAGAGTTAAAAGCGGAATTAGAAAACACCAAAATAATTATTGTTTCCGCTTATTTTGAGGATTTTTTAATTCAAAAAGCCAAAAACAAAGGGATTCATGCTTTTCTAAAAAAAGAAACCACCGCCGAAGAACTTATATCAGTTATTGAAGCTCCAATAAAATCTCCTTTTTATAGCAATCAAGTTCTTCCAAAATCGAATAACGAATATGATGCCTTTGATAGTGCCATTGCAATTAAATTTAAAATATCAAGGCAAGAAAAAGAGTTAATAAAATTAATAATAGCTGGAAAAACTAGTAAAGAAATTGCTGTAATTCTAAATATTAGTAAAAACACAGTGGATACACACAGAAAGAACATTCATAAAAAACTAGCCCTTTCTAATACTGGAAACTTAATAAAATTTGCAAATGAAAACAATTTATTTTCTTAGTTTTTTATTTGCTTTTAACCTATCCGTTTCGCAAACTAAGAAACCGATTCTTGTTGACGCAAAGTACGCTATTAATTCAAATAACACTTGGAATTTGGCTGACGCAAAAGTTAAAAAATTTATTCCTTTCGCAAAAAACAAGAGTTTAAATATTGGATATAATAGACACACATCCGTTTGGTGTTATTTTAAAATTAAAAATAACGATCCTAAAAATTTTAGAAAAATATGGTTGTGTTTTGACAATAATCATTTAGACAGCATACTGTTTTATAGTGCTAACTCCAAAATAATATTAGGAGATAGAACAACCAATCCCAGTCCTTTTATTGATTCCCAAGCTTTTGAAATTAATTTGAAACCTAATGAGGAAAGGGTTTGTTATATTAAAATAATTAAGGAAATTTCTTTTTTACAGTTTGCGTATCATTTTTCTGAAGAGAAAACATTAGTTATAAATTCAAATATAAAAATTGCGGTTGTGTCCTTCATATTAGGAATAATTTTAATATTGATTATTTTCAACTTCGTTTTATTTTATATTTATAAGGAAAAACTTTATGGATTTTATATATTTTACACTTCCTTAAGTGCTTTTTATATTATGATTTCTTCCAATTATGCAAAAAATTTCCTGTGGACTGATTTTTTATATTTTAGTGAATGTCGCATTTATGTTTCCAGTCTGTGGTTTATTAATTTAAGTTATTTCGCTATCTATTTTCTTGATTTCAAAAAACATTTTCCATTAAAACACAAAATTATAATTACAATAAACAGGGTAAATTATTCCATAATAGCCATTTCGTTCATTTGTTTGCTTTTAAATAAATTAACCTTTATTAAAATATTTTTCACGTTAGGATATATTAATTTTCTTTTTATAATAATGCTTGTTATTTGGTCTACTTTTCAATATTTAAAAATTGATAAATTAAAAAGCATATTTATTTTCCTTGGTTTTTTACCTCAGTTTATATGGATGTCGGCAGTAATTCTGAGGTCTTTTCAGCTAATTCCAAAAAGTTTGCCTGAGAACTGGCTCATCCTAATTAATTGTCATGAAGTACTGCTTTTTGGCTTTATTTTGAATAAAAACTATATAGACACTTTTATAAAAAACAAAAAACTAATCATCAAGATTAAGTCTGATAAGCAAAAATCTATTCAAGTAATAACACAGGTTCAAATTAAAGAACGCCGAATCGTTTCGGATATAATTCATGATAATTTTGGGAGTAAAATAGCCCATATTATGCAGCTCATCGAACTCAATAAAACAACATTTGCATATAAAAATTTAGAAGAATTGGCTAAGGATATTCGGGAAATATCGCATAGTATTTTGCCAAAAGCATTAGACGAAGGAACTTTAATAGGATGTTTGCAAAATCAAATTAAAATTTTAAATTCAGGATTATCAAATCCTAAAATAGAATTTTTTAATTATGGTTTTCCAGAAAAAACAACAGAAAAATGGATTTTTGATCTTTATCTTATTTCATTAGAATTGATTAACAATGGTATCAAACACGGTAAAGCAACCACTATTTTAATTGAATTTTTCGATTATCAGAATTCCTATGGATTCCAGTTTTCGGACAATGGAATAGGTTACAAAACCGATACTTTCAAAAAAGGTTTTGGTTTAGAAAACATCGAAAAACGAATACTTAATTATAAAGGAAGTTTTGAAATAAATAGCGTTGAAAATGAAGGAACTGTAGTTCAAATTAACCTTCCAAAATAATTGTGCTTTCATTCTCTTTTCGAATAAATAGTATGAACTCTTTTTTTATATTTTTCAGAAATTTACGACTTTATTAGCGTGTTTTTTTAAATGTAACAACTTCCATTTTTTTTTCTAAAATATTTTTCCAACCCAATGGTAGCTTACACTAACTTAAAAAAAGGCTAGCAAAAACCATTTTTTACTCCAACTAATAAATACCCATTTATGGGTATTGACAAGTGTTTATTATTAGCGGTCATTTACATAGTTAATTTTATTAAATTATGTGGAGTCCAGAACTCACTTTAAAAAACGGGGCGGTACCGAAAAGCTTTAAGAGTAGGAAAATAAAAATATTTATTATGAAAAAATTATCATTATTAGTTGTGTTTGCAGGGGTTTTATTAATGACAAGTTGTGATCCCACTACTAAAACATATAAATCAGAATTAGTTGGTTATTGGTATGCTCCAGGATGTGGTTCATCAAAAGGGCATACTTTGTATTTATTTGGATCTGCAGATGCTGGAAATGGTAGCTTAACGTCCATTGATTGTAATGGTATATGTAGCCCCATTGTTTTAAAGTTTAACTATACCATGTCAGGAAGTACCATGGTTTGGAATTTTATTAGTCCTCAACCAGTTGTCAGGTGTTCTGGTTATGATGATTCAACCCCTAAAACCCCTGCAAGTTCATCTCATACAATTTCAGGGGTAAGTGCAAATAGTTTTACACTAGACAGTCAAGTTTTTAATAGATAATAAAAGAAAACATTAATAAATATCCCTACATCAGCCTCTTTTGATTGGATTTTCTGGGATTGGAAAAAAGGAACAAGCCGAAAATTCTGAATAAGAATATGTATAATAAATCAATAAATTATGAAAAAATATTTATTAAAATTTTGTTTTCTTTTAACAGTAATACCTGCTTTATTAATATCTTGTTCTAAAGAAGACAACGGAGAAAGTACACCAGCAGCAATTGGTTTGACAGTATTTAAAAATAAGACTGGAGACGTCAATGCAAACACTTTACAGGCTCAATACAAAGACCCAAAGTTTGACATTTACTTTTACGGTAATTTTGATGCAAACAATGTTCCAACGGTAATCAAAACGGTAACTTTTCAAAAAGTGGCGAATGATACCATTATGGATATGACAATCGACCCTACAACATTCAGAATTACGTCTGCCTCTACTACAGTAAAAGGAGTCAAACAGTCAGTTGTTATGAAATTTGAATATTTGGATAATGGCACAAATGATTTTAACGTATCTTATTACAGCTATGATTGGACTACACAAACAGGGCAATTGTTTTATTCTACATTAGTCGAAAATAAAAATGGCGTTACTATAGGAAAACCTAATTATGCCGCTAAATTGAGCGGTACTAAAGCCTTTGATTATAAATTGGCACTCGAATCTTTACTAATTTCAACAAAAATTGTAACGGCAGGTGTTGTTGTAGGGGCATTGCTCCCCGAAGCAGCTCTTATAACAGCAGCATCGGTATTAATTCCTGGTGTAGCTACTGGTTTATATTTTGATGTTGCTGTAAGCACATTGATAAAACTTGTCATTGGCGATGCTAAAGCATCCGACTTTTTCCCTCTAAAAACTCTAATTACCAATCCCATTATCGACACAAACAACCCAATACCTCATTTGCAAATATCAAATTGCGTAAACACCAATATCAGCTTTACTGCGACTATGGATGCTACTGGTGCAATCATTTTTACTTCTATTAATGGAGGACAAGCCCCCTATGCTTATATGGTGGAAACAGGTTTTAATCAAAGTACCGTTTTTGCCAACAATTATAAAGAGGGTAATTTTTTATTAGCCGTAAAAGATGCCAATGGATGTGTAAATAGTAAAGTGATTCCGTTGGTTAGGACAACGAATACACTAGCGGTTGGAGATGTTTATCAAGGAGGTAAAATTGCTTATTTAGACAGTACTGGTTTGCATGGTTTAATCGTAAGTAATAATATTTGTGGATCTCAAGGTCACTTTGATATTGTAAATACATATTGCGATACATATACATCTGAAGGTTATAGTGATTGGAGATTACCGACCAAAGATGAATTTGCCAGCTTTTATGGAAACTACTCCATTCTTGTTAATTTATTAGGTAATACTGCTAATCAATTATGTTGGACTTCAACTGTTGATAATAATGGTCAATATTATGGTTCAACATTTGCTGGCGGCGGACAAGGTTATTTTCCAGTTGACAATAACCTTTGTTCTGCACCAGTTCGGTCTTTTTAAGTAAACGTATTGAGTAATTTAAAAAATAGAAAAACAAAAAAAATAATTTAAACATCCTTATAAGGATTATTTCCCTTCCTGATACGATAATAAAAGTGGAGTCCAGAACCCACTTTAAAAAACGGGGCGGTACCGAAAAGCTTCAAGAGTAGGAAAATAAAATATTTATTATGAAAAATTTATCATTATTAGTTGTGTTTGCAGGAGTTTTATTAATGACAAGTTGTGATACACCAGCTGACACTAGTACAAGTTCAAATAAAATGAATTGTGGCAAAGTTACTGGTCGTGGTACAGATTCATCTGGAGCCTATTTTGTTTATGTTAATAATTTCCCATGGGCTGTAACATATAGTGTTTATAGCAATGCTAGAGTTGGTGACAATGGGTGTTATGGAATAGGTCTTTAAAATTTTGATTACTTCATTATACATCCAAATAAGACTAAGTAAATTATAGAATTATGAAAAAAATAATAATTAATTTTCTTATTGTAATTAATTTTCTAATATTAGGTAATGTTGCAATTTCACAGTCCCTTAAAAATGTTAATTACCCGGTATTAGAAAAGTTATTTTGGTTTACCACAGGTATTGAAACAAAAGGCTCTGATTTGCTCCTGCATAATCCTACGGTATTTTCAGAGATAATAGCGGTGGATTGTGATAGAACTCTAGCATATAAGATCACACAAAAATTCGAAGCTTTTTTTGAAGCTAAACACGCTGCTTCACAAGGCGTAACAGGAATTTACCTAGAACCTTTTGCTTTTTTAACTTTTGAAGAGGCCGAAGTAAAAAGAAATGAATTAAAAGCGAATGTAGCAAGGAATACTAATACTGAAATATATCTTGTAGATGATTTCAAAGCTAATTGTGAGTAAATATTTTTTAATTAAAAATCTTTTTGGTACTCTTCTAAAATGTTTAAAGCGAGTTTGAATGTTTAGTGCAAAAGAAATTATTGGACCAAAAGAACCTATTCAATTCGAATAGTTTTTGGTTTTTTATAGAGATTCAATCCGCATCTAAGCGTTAGGATTTTCGGTTTTGAGTCTTTCTTTTAGTGTATTCAATTTTCGATTTATAGCAACAATTTTCTAGGGGATTCAATATAAATTTTCCGAATGCTTTAATTTAAAATAGGCTGCTCCCTTTAGATTTTACTTTTCGGGAGCGGCCTATTGTTTGTTTTTTTGTAAAATAGGAATTAGTCTAATTCATTTAGTTCTTCAACATTTTCGTCGCTAATGTTGTGATCAACATATTTGTCCATATCCTCAATGTTTTCTGCATTCGGTTTTAAAGAATTAAGTCTTGAGATTACAAACCAAGTAAGCGGAGTTACACCACCAAGAAAGAAAATTGAAGCGCCAATTCCTCTTAACCAAGTTAAAGAATGGAATACTCCAAAATCTAAAAATTCTTTTGATCTACCATACCATAATCCTTTTTCTACAACCGCTTTGAATTGGACACATCCTGCCGGAAATAAGTCTAAAATCACCATTAATATTAGTCCAATATTGATAGACCAAAATGAGAATATGACTAGCTTTTTATTCCATCTATCATCTTTAATCATTAGTCGTGTTGCAAAAATCAAAGCTCCCAATGAGATATTGCCATAAACGCCCATTAATGCTGCATGGGCATGGTTTACAGTCAAATAAGTTCCGTGTTCAAAATAATTCATAATGGGCAAATTTATAATAATACCCAAAACTCCTGCACCAAAGAAATTCCAAAAATTTACGGCGATTAAAAACAGAAAAACTTCTTGGAACCCAAAGTCACCCAATTGTTTTTTTTGAATTCCGTTAATTGCAAATTTCGGTAAATTTTTAAAACGCCAAGCCTCAACGGTTAAAAGAATAAGAGGTACAAATTGTAATGTAGAGAAAATACTTCCAAGAGCCATCGTTGCCACAGGCTTAGCATTCCAATAGAAATTATGTGAGATTCCTAAAAGACCAGTTCCTAAAAATAATATCGTTGCAAAATAGACAATTCGAATGGCTGCTTGCTTTTGTACCAATCCCATTAAAACCATTAAATAACTAACAATAACGGTGATAAATACTTCGAAAAATGCTTCCACCCACATGTGAATAACCATCCATCTCCAAAAATCTGCAATTACAAAATTGGTTTCGGGTCTAGCGACAAAGCCAGAAATGAATAGAAAAGGAATACCAATAACAGAATAAACAATCCAATTGGGTAGATTCCAAGGTTGCGCTTTTACAAAAGCAGGTTTTAGTCCTCTATAGATAATTACTCCCCAAAGTATAAAAATGATCATTAATAAGATTTGATATAATCTACCAAAATCCACAAATTCCCAACCTTGATTTCCTAAATATCGCCACATATCGCCCAAATAACCTAGAGGTCCTAAAACCAAACCTGTCAATGATCCGGCAACTAATATAAATAGTAAAACAAATAAGGTGTTTATTAAAGGAATCTGACCTGGTATATCTTTTTTTGAAAGAATAGGCATAATAAATAGAGAAGAGGCTATCCAGCAAGTAGAAATCCAATATAAAGACAGCATTAAATGCCAACTTCTTGGGATCGTAACAGGAACGCTATTTTGGATATGAAAACCTAGAAACCCAATCCAATCTATAAAATCATTAATAGTGACTAGGCCACTGCAAACTTGAATGAAAAACAGAAGAATACCAACATAGAAAAATTTGAAAGTTGCTTTTTGTGATTTTGTAGGTAGAAAATTTTTAACTCTTTCCGATGAGAATAAATCTTTAGTGGCGGGTTTAAAAAATTTATTTGGGATTTGATTGTATTGACCGATGAAGTACAACACAATTCCACACATCAAAACAAAAGCTAATAGTCCTAAAACACTCCATAGTATAACAGGAGCTGTGGGTGTGTTTCCAGCTATAGGATCATAAGGCCAATTGTGGGTATAACTGTAATTCGAACCTGGTCTTTCTGCTGCACAAACCCAGGCGCCCCAGAAGAAAAATGAGGTTAAGTTTTTAATGTCGTTTGGGTTTGGAATATAATTAACGGGTAGAGATTTTTCCTTTGTTGAAAATTTGTTTTTGTAGTATTTAATCAATTCTTGATAGGCGTATATTTGAGAAGGAGTAAGCTGAATTATATTTTTTTCTTCATTAAATCGGTTGATTTTTAATTCTTTACTGACCTTGTCTTTAATTAAAATTTTTTGGTTTTCAGGAGCCAAATTTTTCAAGTTGAATACATTAGAGTGCAAATAGTAATCTCCCATATATAAGGAGATCAAATGCAAAGATTCTGCTGTAAAGTCAGGGCCTCTCTGAGCTCCATCGCCAAACATACTTCCATATTCCATTAAAGCATATTTATGAAATATTTCTTGTCCTTTTATAATTGATTCATTACTGATAATAATGTCAGTATCTGTTTTTACAAATTCTGTCATGGGCGGAGCCTCCTGATAAGTTTGATAGCCAATTAAGGTTACTCCAATCACACTTATTATTAAAATAAATGTTAGAGGTTTCCACCAGTTTTTTGTGTTCATAATGAAATTAATAGTGCTGGACGTTTTTGCGGTTGGGTGCATTTTGCAGAATTTTAGATTTTTATACTTTTTGTATTTCGTTTTTCTCTTAATTATTTTTTAATTAATGCTTTGGTAAGTAGGAGATTAACAATAAAGGACAAATATATCTTTTATTGTGATATAAAAAAAACATTTTATTAAATACTTGAAAACAAACCCTAATAAGTTCCGCGTTAGGTTTAAAATAGATGTTTTAATACGACATAAATATAAAAGTGATATAAATGAAAGTAGTACCATATTCAGGTTTTCCATTAAAAGTTATAAATACAAACACAGACAATGGAATTTATTGATTATTCACCAAATAATTGTTTATAAAGCATTAAAAACTAAGAAATAACCCAAATTATCTTCTCGAAACTAAGATTCAATTGATTTTTTCTCATAAGAAATTGCTTTTTTAACAATATTTCCTATAAAAGTATTTAAAAAAGAGTTTTTTAATTAGTGTATTATTGTACTTTTGCGAAACTATATAACAAAAACAGCAGATTCGATACCATTATGGACAGGTTTTCATTTTTAAACGCAGCACACACAGAATTTTTCGCACAATTATATGATCAATATCTAGAAAATCCAGATAGCGTAGAGCCTAGTTGGAGAGGATTTTTTCAGGGTTTCGACTTTGGAATGGCAACATATAACGAGGAAAATCAATCTACTCCAATCTCAAATGTAGTTTCGGCTACTAATCAAAGCAGTATTGCTGCCGATAAACTTCAAAAAGAGTTCAACGTAGTAAAATTAATTGATGCTTATAGAACTCGGGGTCACTTGTTTACGAGAACAAACCCAGTTCATAACAGAAGAACTTATACGCCAACTTTAGACATTGAAAATTTTGGACTTTCAACAGCCGATTTAACAACTGTTTTTGACGCCGCTAAAATTATCAAAATTGCACCTTGTAGTTTGCAAGATATTTTAGGACATTTAAATAAAATTTATTGCCAATCTATTGGTGTTGAATATATGTTTATTCGTAAACCAGAAGATATTCAATGGATTCAGGATAAAATCGGTCAAAACGATAATCAACCCGATTTCTCGCAAGACGAAAAACTTCAAATTCTTAATAAATTAAATGAAGCAGTTTCATTTGAGAATTTTTTGCATACTAAATATGTAGGTCAAAAACGATTTTCGCTTGAAGGGGGGGAATCTATTATTCCAGCATTAGATGCTTTAATTGAAAAAGCAGCCGAAAAAGGAGTAGAGCAATTTGTAATGGGAATGGCGCATCGGGGTCGTTTGAATGTTTTGGCTAATATTTTTGGAAAATCTACTCAAGACATATTCGGAGAATTTGACGGTAAAGATTACGACCAAGAATATTTTGACGGAGATGTAAAATACCATTTGGGACTTACAGCTCAAAAAACAACCCAATCTGGTAAAAGCATAAATATCAATCTTGCTCCAAATCCTTCGCATCTTGAAACTGTTGGTGCTGTAATTGAAGGAATTACCAGAGCAAAACAAGATAAACATTTTCCAAACGATTTTTCAAAAGTACTTCCTATTGCCGTTCACGGTGATGCTGCAGTTGCAGGACAAGGAATTGTGTATGAAATTATTCAAATGGCACAATTGGATGGGTACAAAACGGGTGGAACTATTCATATTGTAATTAATAATCAAGTAGGTTTTACCACTAATTATTTAGATGCTCGTTCGTCAACGTATTGTACGGATGTGGCTAAAGTTACCTTATCTCCAGTATTACACGTAAATGCGGATGATGCCGAAGCGGTAGTTCATGCGATGTTATTTGCCTTAGATTTCCGTATGGAATTTGGTCGCGATGTATTTATCGATTTATTAGGATATAGAAAATACGGTCATAACGAAGGCGATGAACCTCGTTTTACACAACCATTATTATATAAAATCATTGCGAAACATAAAAATCCAAGAGATATTTATGCTGAAAAATTATTGGCAGAAGGAATCATAGATACTAATTATGTAAAGGAAATCGAAACGGCTTACAAACAAGATTTAGATCACAATTTAGAAGCTTCTCGAAAAAAGGAATTGACAATTATTACTCCATTTATGAGTAATGAATGGCAAGGTTTTACAAAAGTAAGCGACAAGAAAATGCTTGAAAAAGTAGATACTTCTTATCCTGTCGAAAAATTGACGGATGTTGCCAATGCGATTTGTAATTTACCAACGGATAAAAAATTCATCAGTAAAATACAGAAATTAATAAACGACAGAAAAACAATGTTTTTCGAAACTGATAAGTTGGATTGGGCAATGGCCGAACATTTAGCGTATGGTTCATTGTTAAAAGAAGGTTTTGATGTTCGTATTTCTGGACAAGATGTGGAAAGAGGAACATTTTCTCACCGTCATGCCGTGGTAAAAGTGGAGGATTCTGAAGAAGAAGTAATCTTGTTGAACGCTATCGAAGGAGAACGCGGAAAATTCAATGTTTTCAATTCTCTTTTATCAGAATATGGTGTTTTAGGATTTGATTATGGGTATGCTTTAGCAAGTCCAAATACTTTAACTATTTGGGAAGCACAATTTGGAGATTTCAGTAATGGAGCTCAAATTATGATGGATCAATATATTTCTTGTGGCGAAGACAAATGGAACAATCAAAACGGAATCGTAATATTATTGCCTCACGGATATGAAGGGCAAGGAGCAGAACATTCTTCAGGAAGAATGGAACGTTACCTTCAACTTTGTGCCAGACATAATATGTATGTTGCCGATTGTACCACACCAGCTAACTTATTTCACTTGTTAAGAAGACAAATGAAAACAACTTTCCGTAAGCCACTTATTGTGTTTACACCAAAGAGTTTGTTGCGTGATCCAAGAGTAGTTTCTCCAATTGAAGAATTTGCAAATGGATGTTTCCAAGAAACTATTGATGATGTTACGGTTAATAAAGCGGATGTGAAATCGTTAGTATTCTGTACTGGAAAATTCTATTATGACATTACGGGAGAAAGAGAAATTAATGGTAGAAAAGATGTTGCAGTAGTTAGAATTGAGCAATTATTCCCATTGCCAGTAGAGCAGTTAAAAGCAATAATAGCAACATATCCAAATGTTGATGATTATGTTTGGGCACAAGAAGAACCAAAAAACATGGGAGCCTATAGCTTTATGTTAATGAATTTCGACTTGGTAAAATGGAGATTGGCTTCGCTTAGAGCATATTCTGCTTCAGCATCAGGAAGTTATACTCGTGCAAAACGTCGTCAGGCAGATGCAATTAAAATGGTTTTTGATAAAAATTTATACAGATAAAAACAGTTTAAAGTTTAGAGAACGAAATTTTCAAGAAGTTTCGTTTTCTAAACATTTAATACATTAAACAAAAAAGGATATGATTTTAGAAATGAAAGTTCCATCACCAGGGGAATCAATTAAAGAAGTTGAAATTGCAACATGGTTAGTAAAAGATGGCGATTATGTAGAAAAAGACCAAGCTATTGCTGAGGTTGATTCAGACAAAGCAACATTGGAATTGCCAGCAGAAGCTAGTGGAATTATTACATTAAAAGCTGAAGAAGGTGACGCAGTTGCTGTGGGTTCTGTAGTTTGTTTAATTGATACTGCTGCGGCAAAACCAAATGCTGTCGAAAGTCAAAAGTCTGAAAGTCATAAAGTTGAAGAGAAAAAGGTAGAAGATCCAAAAGTAGCAGCACCAGTTGCAGCAACGACTTACGCTTCTGGAACTCCATCTCCGGCAGCTAGAAAAATATTGGACGAAAAAAACATACAGCCTTCTGATATTGTTGGAACAGGAAAAGAAGGAAGAATCACAAAAGACGATGCTGTAAATGCAGTTCCTTCTATGGGAACACCAACTGGTGGAAGCCGTGGATCTGAGCGTACAAAATTATCTATGTTGCGTCGTAAAGTAGCCGAAAGATTGGTAGCTGCCAAAAACGAAACAGCTATGTTAACTACGTTCAATGAAGTAAACATGACGCCAATTAATTTGTTGCGTAATGAATACAAAGATGCATTCAAAGCAAAACATGCAGGAATTGGTCTAGGATATATGTCATTTTTTACAAAAGCAGTTACCAGAGCCTTAAAATTATTTCCAGATGTAAACTCTATGATGGATGGCGATCATAAAATTGCTTTCGATTTTTGCGATATTTCAATTGCAGTTTCTGGTCCAAAAGGATTAATGGTTCCTGTAGTTCGTAATGCCGAAAACATGACTTTTAGAGGTGTTGAAGCCGATATTAAAAGATTAGCGATTAAAGCACGTGATGGTCAAATTACAGTTGACGATATGACTGGCGGAACATTTACAATTACAAATGGTGGTGTTTTTGGAAGTATGTTGAGTACGCCAATTATCAATCCTCCTCAGTCAGGAATTCTTGGAATGCACAATATTATTGAGCGTCCGATTGCTGTAAATGGTAAAGTAGAAATTCACCCAATGATGTATGTGGCGCTTTCTTATGATCACAGAATTATTGACGGTCGTGAGTCTGTTGGATTCTTAGTTGCTGTAAAAGAAGCTTTAGAAAATCCATTAGAATTATTGATGGACGGAAATGCAAAAAGATCGTTAGAATTGTAGATTCTAAATCAAGAATTTTTTAAATATATTATCCCATTTAGGAAACTAAATGGGATTTTTTTTTAGTTTTACGTTTTAAAAAATGATATGAAAAAATCCAAAAAACAAGCCGCCATTGGTTTTATTTTTATAACCATACTTATAGATGTTACGGGTTGGGGAATTATCATTCCTGTGATTCCAAAATTAATTAAAGAACTTATAAATGGAGACATCAGTGAAGCCGCAAAATATGGCGGTTGGTTGACTTTTGCTTATGCCATAACTCAATTTATATTTGGGCCAATTATTGGAAGTTTGAGTGATAAGTTTGGGCGAAGACCCATAATTTTGATTTCGCTTTTCGCTTTTTCGATGGATTATTTGTTATTGGCATTTGCCCCAACGATAACTTGGCTTTTTGTTGGGCGTGTTATTGCGGGCTTAACAGGAGCGAGTATAACTACCGCTTCGGCTTATATTGCCGATGTTAGTACTCCCGAAAACAGAACTAAAAACTTCGGAATGATTGGAGCGGCCTTTGGTTTAGGTTTTATAATTGGACCTGTTATGGGTGGATTATTGGGCCATTATGGTTCCCGAGTTCCTTTTTATGCCGCAGCGGTTTTGTGTTTGTTGAACTTTTTATACGGATGTTTTATACTTCCAGAATCATTAGATAAAAAGCATCGTCGGGAATTTGATATAAAAAGAGCCAACCCAATTGGTGCTTTTTTAAATTTAAAAAAGTATCCTTCGCTTTATGGATTGCTTGTAGTTTTGTTTTTGAATTATGTTGCGTCGCACGCTATTCAAGGAAATTGGAGTTATTTCACCATGTATAAATTTGGTTGGGACGAAAAAATGGTTGGAATTTCGCTTGGTATAATCGGGCTCTTAGTTGGGATTGTGCAAGGGGGATTGGTTCGTTATATAAATCCACGAATAGGAAACGAAAGAAGTATTTACATAGGGATGATATTATATACAGTGGGGATGTTTTTGTTTGCATCGGCTACTCAAAGCTGGATGATGTTTGTATTTCTGATTCCGTATTGTTTGGCGGGAATCGCTGGGCCAGCAATGCAAAGTGAGATTTCAAGTAAAGTTCCCGCTAATGAGCAAGGCGAAATTCAAGGAACAATGGCCAGTTTAATGAGTGCTTCCTCTATTATTGGACCTCCACTTATGTCCACAGTATTTTTCTTTTTTACACACAAAGGAGCGCCATTTCAGTTTGCTGGAGCACCATTTGTATTGGGCGGTTTATTGATGCTTGTGGCAACGATTATTACTTATTTTTCGTTTAAAAAGTAGTTTTTCTCAAATACAAACAATGATTGTAATAGTCAATAATTCCTTTGCCTTTCAATAGAATATCGGCACCAATTACACCATGAACAGGTTTAGCTTTATGATCTATCAAAGCTTGATTTACATGTGATAAATCAAAGATAATGAGTTGAAAATCGGGATGTTTCCAAGAGCCTATTTGAAGTTTATTTCCAATGGCCATTCGAGTTCGCATTCCCGTTGCACCCGCACCAGAAGCTTTTGTCTTTGATTTTTTTGCTTCCAATAAAAATAAAGCGACATTTTCAAAACCCACACAGCTGGAACTGGCACCCGTGTCGAGAATGAAATTTCCTTTTATGCCGTTGATACTTGCTTTTAAAACTAAATGTTGGGTTTTTGAAACCTTGAATTTAATCTTTCGGTAGTTTTCTTTCTTTAGAAGCTCAGGAAGTGTTTTCATAATTTTAAATAAAAGCAGATATTGGGGCAAAGTACGCGAAGTTTTTTATAATAATGATATTGGGAATCTCTTTTTAATAATCGTAATTTTACCATTCGAAAAATAAAACTGAAAATGATTATTACCGATACTCACACTCATTTATATGCTAAGGATTTTGACGAAGATCGAAACGAAATGATTCAGCGCGCTATTGATGCTGGCATTTCTCGCTTTTTCATCCCTGCCATAGATTCTACTTTTACACAGGACATGTATGATTTGGAAGCGGCTTATCCTAATAACATGTTTTTGATGATGGGTTTGCATCCTACGCATGTAAAAGACAATTATCTCGAAGAATTACAACATGTTGAAAACGAATTATCTAAAAGAAAATTCTATGCTGTTGGAGAAATTGGGATTGATTTATATTGGGATAAAACACATTTAGAAGAACAAAAAAATGTTTTTAGAAAACAAATTCAATTAGCAAAAAAACACCAATTGCCCATAGTCATTCATTGTAGAGAAGCTTTTGAGGAAATATTTGAAATTCTAGAAGAGGAGAAATCGCAAGACTTATTTGGAATATTTCATTGTTTTTCTGATACTTATGAGCAAGCTCTAAAAGCCATTTCTTATAATATGAAACTCGGAATTGGTGGCGTTGTTACTTTTAAAAACGGAAAAATCGATCAATTTTTAAGTAAAATCAATATAAATAATATTGTTCTTGAAACGGATTCGCCTTATTTAGCGCCAGTTCCCTTTCGTGGGAAACGCAATGAAAGCAGCTATTTAGTGAATGTGGTGAGCAAATTAGCCGAAGTTTACGATCTTTCTCCCATCGAGATAGCAAGAATCACCACCGAAAATTCTGTTGCCGTTTTTGGGATTTAAAGTATAATTTGACTATTTTTCGCCAAATTTTTATTCAATTGTTCACCAAATAATAAATCCCTTATGTCAAAATTTGACGCAATACGTCCTTGTTACGACTCTGAAGTAAATGAAGCTATACTTTCCTCAATGAATCATCCGATGATGAAAGCATTAATGAACTTTACTTTTCCAGATGTAGAAGACGAAGTTTGGAAAGAGCAATTAAGTAAAACGCATTCTATCCGAGATTTTCAATGTAATTTTATATACTATTCTGTACAAAAAGTTCTTGAAAAATCATCTGATGGATTAACGACCTCTGGTTTCGAAAAGTTAGAAAAAAATACAGCTTATCTTTTTATCTCGAATCATCGTGACATTCTTTTGGATACAACATTGTTGAATACCTGCTTATTCGAACATGGATTAAATATGACTGCTTCGGCAATTGGAGATAATTTAGTAAAAAAAGCATTCCTAAAAGTATTGGCAAAATTAAATCGAAACTTTTTAGTTTTGAGGGGATTATCGCCTAGAGAAATGCTTCAAAGTTCAAAATTATTGTCTGAATTTATTGGGCAATTATTATTGCACGAAAACCGTTCGGTTTGGATTGCTCAAAGAGAAGGAAGAACAAAAGACGGAAATGACGCCACAAATCCAGGAGTTTTAAAGATGATTGCGATGGCTTCTGAAGGAAAAAATTGCATGGATTATTTAAAAGAATTAAAAATAGTTCCTGTTTCTATTTCTTATGAATATGATCCTACAGACGCTTTAAAAATGCCACAACTTCTAGCTGAAGCCAATAATGAAATTTATACCAAAGAAAAAAACGAGGATTTCATTACGCTGATTAGTGGAGTAATCGGTCAAAAAAAGCGGATACACATTCATATTGGGGAGTTTTTGGATGATAAAATTGACACTATTAAAGTCGAATGCGATAATTCGAATAAACAAATACAGGCTTTAGCACAAGCTATTGATGATTCTATTTTGAGTACTTATAAACTCTGGCCAACGAATTATGTGGCTTATGATATTTTGAATAATACCACTACTTTTTCGAATTTATATACCGAAAACGAAAAATCCCTTTTTGAGCGTAGATTAGAAATGAGAATTGACCACAGTAATCCGGTTGCCTTACAAAGTTTCTTGGCGATGTATGCCAATCCGGTGGTCAATAAATTAAAATATGAAGATGCAATCTAAGTCCAAAATTCTTCTGATTTATACGGGTGGAACCATCGGTATGATGAAAGATTTTGAAACAGGTGCGCTCAAGGCTTTCAATTTTAGTAAATTATTGCAACGAATTCCGGAATTAAAACAATTGGATTGTGAGATTGAAACCTTCTCTTTCGAAGATCCTATTGATTCCTCGAATATGAATCCCAAGGAATGGGCAAATATTGCTTCTATTATTGAAGATAATTATTTGAACTTTGATGGATTTGTGGTTTTGCATGGGTCGGATACTATGTCTTATTCTGCATCGGCATTGAGTTTTGTGCTCGAAAATTTATCAAAACCCGTCATTTTTACGGGATCGCAATTGCCAATTGGGGATTTAAGAACCGACGCCAAAGAAAATTTAATTACTGCGATTCAAATCGCGTCTTTACAAATAGATGGGAAGCCCGCCATAAGAGAAGTGTGTTTGTATTTTGAGTACAAATTATATAGAGGCAATCGCACCACTAAAATAAATTCCGAAAATTTCAACGCATTTATTTCGCCTAATTACCCCACTTTAATTGAATCTGGCGTTCATTTGAAAACCTTCCCAGAATTATTTTTGCCAATAACACGAGTGAATAAATTACGGATTCATAAAAATTTTGATACCAATGTGGCTATTTTGAAAATATTTCCAGGAATAAGCGAGGCTGTTTTGTCTGCAATTTTTCTAATTCCAGAGCTTAAAGGATTGATTTTAGAAACCTATGGTGCAGGAAATGCACCCACAGAAGAATGGTTTTTGACACTTATTAAAAACGGAATTGCCAGAGGCTTACAAATTGTAAATGTTACTCAATGTTCGATTGGAATCGTGACCATGGGTAAATATGAAACCAGCACCGCAATGAAAGAAATCGGTGTAATTTCTGGAAAAGACAGCACCACTGAAGCAGCAATAACCAAATTAATGTATTTATTAGGCGAAAATGTACCTTCCGATAAATTTAAATCACTTTTTGAGACTTCATTACGAGGTGAATTGTCATAAAAATTAAGTTTTAACTTTCTTAAGTCGAAAATTTTCGTGTTCTTTGCAAGCTCAATTAGAGAGGTGGCCGAGTGGCTGAAGGCGCACGCTTGGAAAGCGTGTATATGGCAACATATCGAGGGTTCGAATCCCTTCCTCTCTGCAAGTAAAAAACCCTAATTACTTTTATTGAAAGTAGTTAGGGTTTTGTGTTTTTGTAAGCTGTACGATTATGTACGGTAAGTTAATTTAAGGCTATTATTCTATTTTCAATTGAAAAAATATATGTTGTTTTCATGTTTTTTAATTTAATTTTTAAAAACATTGCTTATTACCATCCGTCATTTTTTATTGCCATTTGAATTTCTGCCATATTCCTTTTAATTTGAGTCAATAAATTTGCAACTAAATCATCAAACATTGGTTTTGTTTCAGATAGTATAAGCTCTTTTTTCTCTCTGTTGACATTTAACTTATCCTCTAAAAAAATATTGTATGCCAAAATCGAAGCTTCCGTTGGATTATTGAAATTTATACAATCTAAAGTTAAAGTTTCCATTTTAGTCCACTTAATTTTATTTGTAGGTTGTTGTTCATAAGGTATTAAACCAATAATTTTATAAATAATTCTATATTTATTATCCTTAATTGATAATTCAATAGAGTGTTTCAATTCTAATTCATCATAAATCTCTACACTTGAATTTTTAGGATAGATTATTTTATAATTGTTCTTATAAAATACAGAATTAACTCCGTTAACAATTATGGTTCCAGATTCTAAATCATTCAATTGAATAACTGATTTAGGGGAATTATAATTAATAGAAATCCACTTATTAATTGCTGAAAATAATTCAGCTTTAGTTTTACCATTCGCTTCAAAAATTCCAGTTACCGACTTTTCTTCTAGTTTATATTCTTGAGCATTTGAATAGAAACCCACTATCAACAATAATCCTAACACTATCTTTTTCATAATTTTAAAATTGTTATTTAAGCCAAATATTCATTGATTAATTCTATTTTTTGGCCTATATATTCTATTGTTTTCTTGGGGTTTACTTTAGTGTTAAAGCCAAAAATATCTCTTCCACACATTTTGCAAGGTTCGCCAATATCATTTAAGGTGCTTTCATCGTTACATTCGGTACAAGTCCAAACTTCTTTCTCTTCTTTTAATAAAGATTTTTTCCTTATCGATTTCTTTCCTCTTTCTTTAAAATTATTATTTATAAAAGTTATTATAGATTTTAAATTCTCAACATCTTTTTTGTCATAAAATGCCTTGTCGCATGTTGCAATTATCAAACCTATTTTTTGTTTCTCAAAAGATAAACTTTCAAGTAAAATCATCGCTCTTTCAAAATCAAACAAATTTAATTCTTGAATTACTTCAGACAAATAAATTGAATGCTTAACACTTTTTTCATTTAAAATTTGATTGTATAATAAATCGATTGCCTTTTCATCTCCCAATGCTGTCAAATAATTAATAAAATTTGAACGAGACAATGAGCCAAACACTTTATCAAATGACGTATCATATAATTGATGTGATTTAATCAAATAAGGAAATATTTCATCTACTTGATTTGAAGTAATAAAATTCCAAGTTTCATCATCATAGGCCAGTGTTTCTTTTTTTGCTTTATTTAAAATAACTCTTCGTTGTCTTAAATTATCAATTTTTTTAACTCCAACATTTTCAAATTTTTCATTTGTAGGTAATAATGATTTAGGAATCTCATCTTTCTCAATAACAACAGCAGTTCCAATTGCAGTTAGCATAAACATTGATTTTCCATTTCCTGATATTTCATCCATATCGATGCTCAAACCAATTACACAATTGGCACCAATTTCGTGTGCATTGTATTTTATCTTTTCAATTGCTTCGTTATAAAGAGAAGTTAATTGTTTTTGGTACGAATCAGAGCGTCCTCCAAAAACATCCGAGAATCCTCCTAAAAAGTCACTAAATAGGTTTGTTCCAGCAACCACGTGAGCCGAAACTGGCTTTAAATGTTTTATAACTTTTAATCCTTCTGTTGCGGAGGTTGTTATTACTAAAATGTCTTTCGGGTTTGCCATAATCTATGTTTTAATGGGTTATTTTATTAGTAAATTTCCTTTTTAATTTTTACATCTAAATTTAATGACGCATATGTTTTTAAAGAATTCATTTACTATTTGTCAAATTTAACCTATCATAAAATAAGATGCTTACGGTTTTCCACATTTGGGAATTTATTTTTAGTATTTATAATTACAGGTAAATTTTAATTGGACTAATTTGAAACAACAAGCGGTATAAATTAGAATCTTATAAAAGCAAAAGAGAAAATACGTTTTAAAATCAAATATATAAGGGTTTTAACTCTAACCTTTCTACCTCCGAAATTGAAATACTATACTGCAACTAACTTCGTTCCAGAATGCGAAATAGGTGCAACTGCTATTCGAGATTTAAAATCATTAACAGAATTAGGTGTTTTTAAAATTTCGGAATCAAAAGGATCTGGTACTTTTTATTAATTTGATTAATCGCCTCACAATCGCCTTGCATAAACTAAGTAATTGCGCCTATTGCGTCATAGCTGCGTCACAAACGTGGTAATTGCGTCATATTAATT
>Ga0209499_1000479_pt1 | contig 29441 bp, 23 predicted proteins | sample C_130208_EF_Meta_FD_187306 | JGI IMG/M metagenome (GOLD analysis project Ga0209499, IMG submission 187306) | Freshwater microbial communities from Lake Croche, Canada to study carbon cycling - C_130208_EF_MetaG (SPAdes) (version 2) | ecosystem: Environmental > Aquatic > Freshwater > Lake... | reverse complement strand
ACTTGATTGGTATTATTCAAATTATTTCTTGTTCCGTCATCCAACAATTGAAAAATATAGGAGTTAAAATTTTGATAAGAATAGGTATTCCCTAAAGTGACATTAAAATTCGTTTTGGGGGTAACCATATAATAATAATCTAATTTAGAATCAACCTTATTAGTTTTCACAAAACGCGATTGATTTAAATCATTTCTTATTTGGTTAGGATTATATCCTTCTAACACATTAAAAGGTATCGTTCGTAAATTGGCATTATAAAAAGGATCTTCTTCTTGATACAAGTGTTGGATTTCTAAATCAAAAACGCTTTTTTCTTTTAAAGTGTAATAAACACTGAAATTTTGATTTACCGAAGTTGGATTTTGCTTTTTATAAGTGGAAATATTATCTAAAGTTGAAATAGAATTATCAATAGTTTCTCTATTAACAATCGAATTTTCGGTCTGATTTGACTTCTTCATCAAAACATCATAATCAAATTGAAAATTAGTATTGGGTTTATAGGAAGAACTCAATTTTAACAACCCATAATTAGTTTGTTGAAGTGGAGTTTCTTTGGAATTAATTTGTGTATTGGAAGCTAGTCTTGTAGATTGGGTATTGGTTTCTATCTGGGTATTGGAATAGGAAAACACACCAAAACCACTTAGAGTCCATGTTTTAATTGGACTATAGGAAAAGTTAGTGGCTCCAAATTTTGTTTCAATTTCTTTAGCTCTATTATTTCGTAATCCAGAAATTCCTAAATCATTAGTAGCAACGTTAAAACTACTTCCTCCCTTTTTCATCATACCTCTAAAGCCCCCTGTCATTTTGAAATAATCTTGAATAGTCAAAGGCAATTCTCCAATATTATTGAAATTGGAAATGACATTCAAACTGAATTTTGGGTTGTAATAAAACACCTTTGGATTTACTATATATCGATCCAATTTAGCTTTGTTTACCTTTTCTCCTGGTCCACCACCCGCTGTCATGTCACCAAACCAGAAATTCTTTTTTCCGTCTTTCAACTTTATGTTCATAGCAACGTTTTCTTCGTTGTTTTCAAGCCCTTTTAGTTGCCCTATTTCATTATAATTTCTAAGAACTTGAATTTTATCAATGGCATCTGCAGGAATATTTTTAACCCCTAATTTCGTGTCGCCATCAAAAAAATCTTTGCCTTCCACCATCAATTTGGTTACTTTTTTTCCTTCAACTTCTACTTCACCATCGGCATTTACTTCAACTCCTGGTAATTTTTTAAGTACATCTTCTAGTTTCTTTTCAGTACCTGTTTTAAATGAATCGGCATTATATACAATAGTGTCACCTTTTATAGAAACAGGCATTTCTCTAACAATTTCAACACCTTCAAGCTCAATTCCCCCCGGTTCCATTGAAATATTTTGAGTAATATTTTCAGATTTAGTTGAGATTGAAATTTCTTTATTTTGCATCCCGATATAACTCAATTTTATCGTGTAAGTTGTATTGGGTTTTAAATTTAAATAAAATTTTCCTTTGTCATTGGTAATTGCATACGCATCCATGGCTTTGTTAGTTTGGTTCATAGCCATAATATTTGCCATTTCCAAAGGGCTTTTTCCTGATTCTAAAACAATTCCTTCGAATCTAATGTTTTGGGAAAATGAAACAAATGAAATCAATAGAATAAAAAGTAGTGTGAATTTTTTCATAACAAAAAAGTAAATTGTATTTTTATAAAAAAAGAAGAATCTCTGTTTAATTGAGATTCTTCTTAATATTCCATTTTAATTATCCTCCAAAACGCATGCCTCTTCCATGACCATCATGTTCGCCTTGGTTCATTTGCCTAAATTCTTCCATTTTTTTGATAATTGTATCGTCGTATTCTTTTTGGGTAATCACTTTTCCGTTATTAGGTGCCTTAATTTCAACTTTGTCTTTAGAATTTAACACAACTTTGGAACATAACATAATTGTTTTTCCATCGTTAACTTCTAATATTAATCCTGGTAAACCCCAATATCCTTCGGGACCTTGATTGATAGGGATTTCTGGAGCGTACCAAGCTGTAATGGTTATTTCTTTTGGCAAATCCATTTCATCCATGAAGCTTGTTTTTTTCTCTTTACCATCCGAAGTTTTAGCATCCTCTTTTTTATCTTCTTCTTTTTTAGGTCTGAAATTTCTAAAATCGGTTTTACTTGCCGGAATGATTGTTGTTGCTTTGTAACATGTATATCCTCCAATTTGACGAGTCTCCGATTCCATGTTCCATTTATAGGTTCTTAAAGTATCTTTAATAAGAAATTCTTTCCCCATAAATTCTTTGTCAACCGTATAACTTTTTTCTTTAGCATTTTTATAGTAGGTGCCACCACCACCCATAAAGGATGACATCATACGCATACCGCCACCATTTTGTCCAGGAGCATCTAATTTTTCTTCTTCTTTATAAATGGAAGCTTGTTTATCAAAATTTAAAATGAATGTTTTTTCTAACATCTTTTTCATCCGTTCTTCAATCATTTTTTGCATTTCTGGAGTCATTTCTTTATTGCCTTCAAATCGTTTTTTGAAATCTGCAGTACTAGTTTTAGATTCATAAACTGCCATTCCTTGAAAATCTTTTTGGGCATTTGAGAAAATAAATGCTAATAAAAGTGTTATTGTAAATACTATTTTTTTCATTTTAAATTGCTTTAATTTTTAAAGAACAAATATGACGAATCTTTTTAGTTTTTGTTACCAAAGATTTGTTAAATATTTATGTCTGACATCATAAAATTAAAAAGGTTTAATGTAATTTAGCATCATCATGAAAAAGTTAATTTATTTTTTATCGGTTTTATCTTGTTTTGTAAGTTTTGGACAAAATTTAAAAATAATTCCAACTAAAATAGATTCAATCGCAATTGATGCCGATTGTTTTATTGGATTTGACAGTTTTAAAAGTTGCTATTATATTAAAAACAATGTGCTTTTCAAAAAAATTGGTGATTCTAATTTGCAATATCAAAATTCATCTTTTGGAAAAATTACTAAAGTTGATATTCTAAACCCCTTGAAAATCATTGTTTTTTATGAAGAATTCAACATGGTTTTGATTCTCGACAATCAGTTGAATGAAATTCAGAAAATAGATTTCTCTAAATTGGAAACGCTTGTTGTAGCATCTGCAATTGGAATTTCTGGACAAAATAAACTTTGGGTTTTTAATACCTTGAATCAACAAATTGGATTGTACGATTTGAATTCAAATACTTATCAAAATCTAGGAATGCCAATTAATGAAAATATTCGTTTTTATCAAACCGATTTCAACTATTTTCAATGGATAGACAAACAAAACAAATGGAACACTTGTTCTATTTATGGGAAACTTTTTTTTAATGGAAAAGTGGAAACCGCATCAATAATACAGCTTTTAATTGAAAACAAAATACTATTTTCAATAGATAATTTACTTTTTATAAAAGAACAAAATACCAACAAATTGTATGAAATTGAAATTGTTGAGAAATCGTTTAAAAATTTCTATTATAAAGACCAAATTTTATCTATTTTTACAAACAAAGGAATTACAAATTATAAAATTACAATACCATAATGCATATAGCGGTCGCAGGAAATATTGGCGCTGGAAAAACTACTTTAACAAAGTTTTTAGCCAAACACTTCAAATGGGAACCTCATTTTGAAGACGTAGTTGACAATCCTTATTTAGATGATTTTTACCACCAAATGGAACGTTGGTCGTTCAACTTACAGATTTATTTCTTGAATAGCCGTTTTCGTCAAGTGATGCAAATTCGTGAAAGCGGAAAGAAAATTATTCAAGATAGAACGATTTATGAAGATGCCCACATCTTTGCACCTAATTTGCACGCTATGGGGTTAATGACCAATCGTGATTTTGAAAACTACAAATCACTTTTTGAATTGATGGAAAGTTTTGTAAAAGCACCCGATTTGTTGATTTACCTAAGAAGTTCGATTCCTAATTTGGTTGGACAGATTCACAAACGCGGTCGCGAATATGAAAACACTATCTCAATTGATTATCTAAGTCGGTTGAACGAACGTTATGAAGCTTGGATTACTACTTATGACAAAGGAAAGCTATTAATTATAGACGTTGACGATATTGATTTTGTAAACAATCCCGAAGATTTAGGTTTGATTATTAATAGAATTGATGCTGAAATAAATGGATTATTTTAGAATTTAAATATACAAAAAATGCCTCACTTTCGTGAGGCATTTTTTTGGTAAACTATTTTGAAATACTATTTCATAGCATCCATTTTTGCTTTTACTTCATTGTAAGTGCCTTCAATTTTTTCGGTAACTTTTTTTCCATTTATCGTTTTTGTAATTGTAGCAGATACATGATTGGTTCCCTTTTCAATAGCTTCAGGAGAATCACCTTTATCTTTTATACAACAAGATTTTCGTTCATCTTTACATGTTGAAGCAATAAATTTTCCTTCTGCATCATAATGAGATAAGCACATTTGTTTTTGCTCTGGTGAACATTTAAGACTATCGCACATTTTAGCACACTCGTCTTTAGTCATAGTTGCACATTTAGACATGTCACAATTACCCATATCTTCTGAACAAGAGGTTGTCATTTCCATTGTGCATTTAACTTCTTTCAATTCAGGAGTAACAGAAGTTCCATTTCCTAAGATAGGAGCGATTACTAAACCAATCAGACACGTTAATTTAATTAAAATATTCATAGATGGACCAGAAGTATCTTTAAATGGATCTCCAACTGTATCACCAGTTACCGCAGCTTTGTGAGCATCAGAACCTTTAAATGTCATTTCTCCATTGATTTCAACACCAGCTTCGAATGATTTTTTTGCATTATCCCAAGCACCACCGGCATTGTTTTGGAACACCGCCCAAAGAACACCTGACACAGTTACACCTGCCATATAACCACCCAACATTTCAGCAATCAATTGATTATTATCTCCATAAACTAATTTACCTAATAATACAATGGCTATTGGGAAACCGATAGTCATAACACCTGGTAACATCATTTCACGTAATGCCGCTTTAGTAGAAATTTCAACACATTTACCATATTCTGGTTTACTAGTACCTTCCATAATTCCAGGAATTTCTTTGAACTGACGACGAACTTCATATACCATATCCATAGCAGCTTTTCCGACAGAGTTCATTGCTAATGCAGAGAAAACTACAGGAATCATTCCTCCTACAAATAACATTGCTAATACCGGAGCTTTGAAGATATTGATACCATCAATTCCAGTAAATGTTACATAAGCAGCAAATAAAGCTAACGATGTTAAAGCAGCAGAAGCGATTGCAAAGCCTTTTCCTGTTGCAGCAGTAGTGTTACCTACAGAATCTAAAATATCCGTTCTTGTACGAACTTCTTTTGGTAATTCACTCATTTCAGCAATACCTCCAGCGTTATCTGAAATTGGTCCGAAAGCATCTATAGCCAATTGCATAGCCGTTGTAGCCATCATTGCAGATGCAGCTAAAGCTACACCATAGAAACCTGCAAAAGCATAGGATGTCCAAATAGCACCAGCAAATAATAATACGGTTGGGAATGTAGAAATCATACCCGTAGCTAAACCCGCAATTACGTTTGTTCCTGCACCCGTTGATGATTTTTGTACAATTTTTAAAACTGGGCTTGTACCTAATCCAGTATAATATTCCGTTACTGACGAAATAGCTCCACCAACAAATAATCCAACAATCGTTGCATAGAAAACACGCATTGAAGAAATTTCTTTTAAACCTTCTCCATAGAATTCCATTTTCATAGTTGCCGGCAACATAAATTTTACTAAGAAAAAACAAGCAACAGCAGTTAAAGCAATAGAAACCCAGTTTCCAATGTTTAGCGCTTTTTGTACTTGAGCTTCTTTAGCATCGTCACTTGATATTTTTACTAACATTGTTCCAATGATAGAGAATAAAATTCCGAAACCAGCGATTGCCATTGGTAATAAAATTGGTCCAATTCCGCCAAAAGCATCTTCAATTTTACCACCCATATCTTTAATTACATAGTTTCCAAGAACCATTGCGGCAAGAACTGTAGCTACATAAGAACCAAATAAATCGGCACCCATTCCAGCAACGTCACCAACATTATCTCCAACGTTATCAGCAATTGTAGCAGGATTTCTTGGATCATCTTCTGGAATACCTGCTTCCACTTTACCAACTAAATCAGCACCTACGTCTGCAGCTTTAGTGTAAATACCACCACCAACACGAGCGAATAACGCAATAGATTCAGCACCAAGAGAGAACCCTGCTAATGTTTCCAGAACTACAGTCATTTTTTCTGTTCCGTCAATTCCCCATATCCCGTCCATGAATATATGAAAGAAAATAATGAAAAATGTTGTTAATCCTAATACTGCTAAACCTGCAACACCAAGTCCCATTACGGTTCCACCACCAAAAGAAACTTTTAGTGCTTTTGGTAAACTTGTACGGGCTGCTTGTGTAGTACGAACGTTTGTTTTAGTTGCAATTTTCATCCCCATATTTCCAGCTAAGGCCGAAAAGAAAGCTCCAAAAATAAAAGCAACAACTATTAACAAATGCGTTTTAACACCCGGTAAAAAAGTAACTCCTGCTAAAACAACACTCGCTATTAAAACGAAAACTGCTAATAATCGGTATTCTGCTTTTAGAAATGCTAGGGCACCTTCATATATGTAGTCTGAAATTTCTTTCATTTTTCCATCACCTGCATCTTGTTTTAAAACCCAAGATCTTTTGATTGCCATAAAAGCTAATCCAATTAATGCCATTACAATTGGCACATAAATCATCATTGATTCCATAAATTCAATATGTTTGTTATAAATTTTATCGGGTGCAAAAATAGCAAAATTTTAAGAACATATGCAAATTGTGCAATTTTACTAATAAAAAAAGTGCTTATATTATATAGTTACTAGAAATAAAACCCAAACTCTCCTTTAATTGTAAAATTATTTGTTCCTGGTAGGTCTCTATAATTTCCTCTAAAGCTAGCATCTAATCGGAAAACTTTAAAAATATTTCCAATTCCAACACTATATTCCCAATACGGAGTTGTTGGTGCTTTATAGTTTAATCCAGAGGCATTAAGCAACTTATTGTCATTAGAAATATCTCCATAAACTGTTCTTGCTCCAATGATTTCTCGCCAATTCAACTTTCTCATTAATGGTATTCTAGACAATAGACGGCCTTGAAAATTATGCTCCCATTGAAATGTAGCATACCTATCGGTCACAAATTCGTAGAAATTTAAATTGCTAAAAGTGTTTTCAATGATAAAATAAGTTTGATTCCCCGGAATTACACTCATCAATCCTAGTGGTACTTTACCGAAGGTCTTTCCTAACTCAATAGTTAAATTTGTTCTTCCTAATGGACCAATTAATATAGGTTGTTTGTAATATAATTGTAGTTTACTGTAATCAAAATCACTATTCATAAACCCTTTAAATCCTTGGCTGTAGTTTACAAAAACTCTGCTGTAAGTTCTGTCAACTGTGTTTCGTTCTACACCATACCCAACAGTTTTTTTATTGGGTGTATATTCTATTTGAAGATTTACTTCCGATTGTTTAACTGAACTTTTTGTAGTAGTATAATTTTCATCTGTGTAATAATCTAAACTGAATGTTGGCGATGCAGATTCAAGAGTTCTGTAGGAAAACCCAGATTGAAAAATCAAATTTTTAACTGGCTCAACTTCAACAGATAGTGTAGATAGATTAATGTTTGTTAATTTGCCATTTGTACTAGTTGTAAAAATTCCAGACGAAGCAAAACTTCTTCCTAAAACATCATTGTTTGTAGTTAAACTAGCTCCAATTTGTTCAATATCATTTCTATTTCCTGCATTTATTATTACTCTATTTTTGGTGTCAATCATCCATTTTGCAGAAATACCATATTTAAATCTGTCATCTTTAAAACCATAAGCAGTATATCCCTGAAAACGCCATTTATCATTGTGTCCAAAATAGGTTCTTCCTCCCACACGAAGTCGATATCCTTCCACAACATTATATCCAATTGTTGAAAAAATAGGACCGTAATCAAAATGTCCACTTTGGATATAACCACTACCTAAAATAGAAACAAGACTATACATCTGCTTAAATTTCTTAACTGTTTTTAAAGTATCTAACAATTTATAAACTCCTTTTTCATCTTTATTAAGTTTTTCAAAACGATTTTGTTCCCAATAAGCATCGTCTTTTGTATAAACTGAATTATCAATAAAATTAACTTCTTCTTTATAAAATTTTTCTGGTTTTTGCTCATTGAATTTATGATTTCTAAATAAAGTGGTTCGCTTTCCATAAACACCTTTAGAATCTTCTTTTTTATTGAATGCAAAATCAGACATCATATAATCGCGAGTAAGCAGAAAAACAGAATCATTTACTACATCAAATTCTTGTTCAATATAAATATCTTTTATCCAGTTAATATTGGCGCTTTTAGAAACTGCCATATTTATTGTTTTTATAGCAAACGTAGTGTCATTAACCCAAAAATCTCCTTTGAATGTCAATTCATTTTTTCTTCTTGGATAAAAATAAATATTATAACACCATTTGTTTTCAATAAATGCACTATCACGTAACACGTAATTATAAACGTCAATTCCTGATGTAGAAAGCGGACTCGTAAAACTTTTATCGAAAAAATTTAAGTGATTATTGTAAATATTATAATCATTATACAAATCTTTTATAAATGCATTAACACCATCTCCATTGCTCAATCCTGAATTTTTATTGGCTTTAATTACAGCTTTTTCCTTGTTCAATTTAGTATCACCAAAAACATCATAAAGCGATTCATTGATAAAAATTGGAAGATAAGTTTTTCCTGTAATTTTTGAAGTATCTAATTTTTTAAAAACAAATTCCATTCCTTTGAATACTTTTTTATTTATAAAAGCACTATCAATAGTATTCAAATCAAATTCAACTTTTTCATATTTTTCATATTGGTATTGATTGAACATTTTTAACCCGTTTTTTCTTTTTCGAGCCCAAATTTTTCTTAGAATATCTAATGCTGGATTGTTTTTTTTTGAAGTTTTTCCGTTATATATCACTACTTCCTGAAGTGTTTTTTCTTCATTTAGAACAATTTTCAAGTTATAATTTACCGATTTTTCTAAACTTACATCTTTGGAGGAATATCCAACAAAAGCGATTGCGATTGCTGAATAAGTTTTACTAGATTCTAAATAAAACTTTCCGTTTTCATCGCTAACCGTTCCTTCATTAGAACCTTTAAAGACAATATTAGCATAGGAAATAGGTTGGTTTTTTTTGTCAATAACAACACCGCTAACCTTTGTTTGTGCCAAAGCTGAGATTTTAAAAACTAAAAGAAACAAAAGGCTGATATATATATTTTTGAACATAGATATTATTCTTAAAATTTGTATAAAAAAAACTCTATCAAAATAAATTCTGATAAAGCTTCAAATATAGTTATTTACATATTTGAAAAAAATGTTAATTAGAAATTAATTACTCTTAAAAATAAACTAATTTTTTAATCCCTAACAGACCAATTTTCAAATGAACTAATTTTTATACATTACTTTTTTTACGGCATTAACAACATCCGATGCGTTTGGCAACCATTCTTTCAATAAAGTTGGCGAATACGGTGCTGGGGTATCTGCTGTAGTAATTCTTTGAACTGGCGCATCGAGAAAATCAAAAGCTTTATCTTGAACCATATATGTAATTTCAGAAGCCACACTTGCAAATGGCCAAGCTTCTTCAAGAACTACCAAGCGATTGGTTTTTTTAACCGAATTAATAATTGCATCATAATCCATTGGGCGAACTGTTCTTAAGTCAATAATCTCACAAGAAATCCCTTCTTTAGCTAATTCATCTGCTGCAATAAAAGCTTCTTTAATTATTTTTCCGAAAGAAACTATAGTTACATCTGTTCCTTCTCTTTTAATATCGGCTACTCCTAGCGGAATGATATATTCGCCTTCTGGAACTTCACCTTTATCTCCATACATCTGTTCTGATTCCATAAAAATAACAGGGTCATTATCTCTAATAGCTGCTTTCAACAAACCCTTGGCGTCGTAAACAGTCGATGGAACCACTACTTTTAATCCCGGCGTATTGGCAAACCAATTCTCAAAGGCTTGTGAATGAGTTGCGCCTAGTTGTCCCGCAGAGGCAGTTGGTCCACGAAAAACCATTGGCATTGGAAATTGTCCAGCACTCATTTGACGCATTTTTGCAGCGTTATTTATAATTTGATCAATTCCTACTAACGAAAAATTGAATGTCATGTATTCAACAATTGGACGACAACCATTCATTGCCGAACCTACAGCAATTCCTGCAAAACCGAGCTCGGCAATTGGAGTATCTATAACTCTTTTAGGCCCGAATTCGTCAAGCATTCCTTTTGAAGCTTTATAAGCACCATTATATTCGGCAACTTCTTCGCCCATTAAATATACAGCTTCATCTCGACGCATTTCTTCGCTCATTGCTTCAGCAATTGCTTCTCTAAATTGTATTGTTCTCATGTTTAGATTTTCTTAATATCTTTTTGGATAGCAAAAGTAAAAATTAAAAATGATAAAAAACATTTTGAATACTAAATAATGTTAGTATTAATCAATCTATTTTCATTCAACAAAAGTTAAATCTGATTATTCCACTTCATTCAATGCTAACGAAATCGATGTAATACTGATATTTTTTTATAAATATTATGCACGCACATAAAAAATAGAAATGAATTTTATACTTTTACTGTCAGAAAAAAATAAAAAAATATACAATGAAAATATTAGTTTGCATCAGCCATGTACCTGATACTACTTCAAAAATTAATTTTGTTAATGACGATTCAGAATTTGATACAAATGGGGTTCAATATGTTATCAATCCCAACGATGAATTCGGTTTAACTAGAGCTATTTGGTTTCAAGAACAACAAGCGGCGAATATAACTGTTGTAAATGTTGGTGGCGCAGATACCGAACCCACTTTAAGAAAAGCATTAGCTATAGGTGCAAACGAAGCGATACGAGTAAATGCTACTCCAACCGACGGATTTTATGTGGCAAAACAATTGGCAGAAGTAGCAAAATCTGGTAATTACGATTTAATAATCTGTGGAAAAGAATCTTTAGATTATAATGGGGGAATGGTTCCGGGTATGTTGGCAGGTTTATTAGGTTATAACTTTGTGAATTCATGTACAGAACTTACTATAGAAGGAAATTTTGCCAAAGCATCTAGAGAAATTGATGGTGGAAAAGAAATTATTTCGGCTTCTCTACCTTTAATTATTGGTGGCCAAAAAGGATTGGTTGAGGAAAAAGATTTACGTATTCCAAACATGAGAGGAATCATGACAGCAAGAACAAAAGTATTGACAGTTTTAGAACCAGTTGCAGCAAACAAAAATACAAAAGCTATAAAATTTGAAAAACCAGCCCCTAAATCAGCTGTAAAATTATTTGCCGCTGACGATATAGACGGTTTAATAAACGCATTACACAACGAAGCAAAAGTAATATAATAATCAATGTTCAGTATATAGTGTTCAATCTCAATACTAAACTTTTAAACTTTTTTTAACTCTTAAACTAAAAAAAATGTCCTTACTAATATACGCAGAATCAGCAGACGGAAAATTAAAGAAAGTTGCCTTTGAATTAGCATCTTATGCCAAAAAAGTTGCCGAAACACTAGGCACAACTTTAACCGCAGTTACTGTAAATGCAGAAAATGTTTCCGAATTATCAAAATATGGTGTAGATAAAGTTTTAAAAGTAACTGATAATAAATTAGCAAATTTCAATGCTAAAGCTTATGCTGATGTTATAAAACAAGCCGCTCAAAAAGAAAATTCAAAAATAATTGTCCTTTCTTCAACAACTGACAGCTTATATCTAGCTCCAATGGTAGCTGTAGGCTTAGACGCCGGTTTTGCATCCAATATTGTAGGCCTGCCATTATCCACCTCACCTTTTCAAGTAAAAAGAACCGCTTTTTCAAACAAAGCTTTCAACATTACTGAAATTTCAACTGAAGTAAAAATACTTTCAATCGGTAAAAATTCATTTGGTTTGGTAGAAAATACAACAAATACTTCAGAAGAAAATTTTGTTCCAACATTAAATCAAATTGATTTTTCTTTAAAAGTTGAATCAGTTGAAAAAGCATCCGGAAAAGTTTCTATTGCTGATGCCGACATTGTAGTTTCTGGTGGTCGTGGATTAAAAGGTCCTGAAAATTGGCACTTATTAGAAGATTTAGCTGCCATGCTTGGCGCTGCAACAGCTTGTTCTAAACCTGTTTCAGACATTGGATGGCGACCTCACAGTGAACACGTTGGTCAAACCGGAAAGCCCGTAGCTTCCAATTTATATATTGCTTTAGGAATTTCAGGTGCTATTCAACATATTGCAGGCATTAATTCCTCAAAAGTAAAAGTCGTCATAAACACAGATGCTGAGGCTCCTTTCTTTAAAGTAGCCGATTATGGTATTGTTGGTGATGCCCTCGAGATTCTACCAAGATTGACTCAAAAACTAAAAGAATTTAAAGCACAAAATTCTTAAAAATAAAACAACCATAATAGAATAAGCCATCAGAAGTATTTTTTGTTGGCTTATTTTTTTATGTAAAGTAGTGAAAGTTTTTTGTTAATTTGTACAAGATATATTTGAAACAAAATTAACTTTGTGCCTTTGTGCCTTTGTGGCAAAAATCAATCATAATGAGTTTAGTAAAACTAACAATAAAAGGAATATCCTATAGTCAAACACAAAATGGTGCTTACGCTCTAATTTTGAATGAAATGGATGGGGACCGGAAATTACCTATTGTAATTGGAGCATTTGAAGCTCAATCTATTGCAATAGCTTTAGAGAAAGAAATTAAACCTCCACGACCGTTAACTCACGATTTATTTAAAAGTTTTGCAGATCGTTTTGATATTATGGTAAAACAGGTAATTATCCACAAATTAGTTGATGGGGTTTTCTACTCAAGCATCATTTGTGAAAGAGATAAAATTGAAGAAATTGTAGATGCAAGAACCTCAGATGCTATAGCAATAGCATTACGGTTTCAAGCACCAATTTATACCTATAAAAACATTCTTGAAAAAGCTGGAATTTATTTGAATGCCAATCCAGAGGAACTAGAAAGACAAATTTCAGAGGACAAGGAAGTACTTACTAAACTTGAAACATTTGATTTAGAAAATGAAAATTCAAAAGAAAGAAATGATTACAAAAAATCCAGTTTAGTTGAACTTCACGAATTATTAGAATCGGCAGTTCAAGAAGAAAATTATGAAAAAGCAGCGCGTATTCGAGATGAAATTTCTAAAAGAGAATCTTAAAATTAATTCGATAATTTGGATATTCAAATAATCAAATTTACCAATCACAATAAACATGAAACAATACCACGATTTAGTAAAGTACGTATTAGAAAACGGAACACAGAAAGGAGATAGAACTGGCACCGGAACTAAAAGTGTGTTTGGCTATCAAATGCGTTTTGATTTAGCCGATGGTTTTCCGATGGTTACCACTAAAAAACTACATTTAAAATCGATAGTATATGAATTACTTTGGTTCCTAAAAGGAGATACTAATATTGGCTATTTAAAAGAAAATGGCGTAAGAATTTGGGACGAATGGGCAAATGAAAACGGCGATTTAGGTCCAGTATATGGTCACCAGTGGCGCAATTGGAACAGTGAAGAAATTGACCAAATAACCGAATTAATAGACACTTTAAAAAACAACCCAAACAGCAGACGCATGTTGGTTTCGGCATGGAATCCTTCAGTATTACCAGACACAACCAAATCATTTGCTGATAATATTGAAAACGGAAAAGTAGCTTTGCCTCCGTGTCATGCTTTTTTTCAATTTTATGTGGCAGAGGGAAAATTATCTTGTCAGTTATACCAACGAAGTGCCGATATTTTTCTTGGCGTACCCTTTAATATTGCTTCCTATGCGTTGTTTACTATGATGATTGCACAAGTTTGTAATTTACAAGTTGGCGAATTCATTCATACTTTTGGTGATGCCCACATCTATAACAATCATTTTGAACAATTAGAATTGCAACTTTCTCGAGAGCCAAAAGCATTACCTAAAATGATTTTAAATGCAAATGTGAAAAATATTTTCGATTTCACTTTTGAAGATTTCACTTTAGAAAATTATGATCCGCACCCACATATTAAAGGGATTGTAGCGGTTTAGATTTAAAAAAATCCGTTTAACAAACAAATTGCTAAACGGATTTAAAAAACAAACAAACAAACAAACTAATCTTTATGCGTATTAAATGCTTTTTAGCATTTCAATTTATTTCAACGATGATATTTTATTTTTTATAACCCAATTCATAATAGATGAAATATTTGTTATAAACTAATACTACAAATTAAAGGAAAAAAAACACATATTTAATGAGGTATATGCAGAATTATTATTTTATAAAAATTGGAAAGGAAAAAAAATTTATTCCTAATTTTTTAGCATTTAATTTTAAAAATGGAAATAAGAAAACGTTTTCTTATTAAAATAAAAAAATACAATTATTCTGTTTTCATAATAAATCGTTCCTTTAAATTGTAAATTTTGACTTAAGAATACCAATCAAAAGGAAATTTATGACTATTCACTGAAAATATAGAAAAATCTACTAAACGAAATCGAAAAAAAACAAATTAAATGATTACTATTATTGCCGCTGCAGCCGAAAATAATGCACTTGGAAAAGACAACCAATTAATTTGGCATTTACCTACCGACTTTAAACGATTTAAAGAAATTACAACTGGACACTATATTGTAATGGGAAGAAAGACTTTTGAAAGTTTTCCAAAACAATTACCCAACCGAACGCACATTATTATCACCCGTCAAAAAAATTATAAAGCAGAGGGTTGTATAATTGTAGATTCTATTGAAAAAGCAATCGAGAACTGTCCGAAAAGCGAAGAATTATTTATAATTGGCGGTGCTGAAATTTACAAGCAATATATAGATTTTGCTGATAAAATTGAACTTACTAGAATTCATGCTAGTTTTGAAGCGGATGCATATTTTCCAAAATTTAATGAAAATGATTGGAAATTAGTTTTCAAAGAAAAACATTACAAAGACGAAAAGCACAATTACGACTATACTTTTGAGACGTATCTAAAAAAATAGAAATCGATATATTCATTATCCTGCCAGTTTTTTTGAACCAAATGAGTAAAAATTCTTAAGTTTCCCAACCTACAAGGTTTTTGAAAACTTACTGGATTTTAATCCTATCAAAAACCACCTAACTTTAATAAAGGATTTGTTTATTGGGATTTCAAATTTTATTATTTGTATTTTTGCACATTGAAAAATACTGAAATGTCAAAAATTATTACTCCTTACAAAGATTCAACTTTAGGAAAAAAAGAACAAGTTACACAAATGTTTGACGCCATTTCTGGAAATTATGATGGATTAAACCGTGTAATATCCTTTGGAATTGATATTAAATGGCGTAAAAAAGTACTGGCATTAGTAACTGCAAAAAACCCAGAAAATATTCTTGACATTGCAACAGGAACTGGCGATTTAGCAATTTTAATGACGCAAACTAAAGCAAAAAAAATCATAGGATTGGATATTTCAGCTGGAATGCTTGAGGTCGGTATTAAAAAAATTGCCGATAAAAAATTAAGTAATATTGTAGATATGGTTATTGGCGATAGTGAAAACATGCCTTTCCCTGACAATCATTTTGATGCAATCACCGTTTCTTTTGGAATTAGAAATTTTGAAAATCTAGAGAAAGGTTTGACAGAAATTTTGAGAGTTTTAAAACCCAACGGAATCTTTGTAATTCTAGAAACTTCTAATCCAGTTAAAACTCCATTTAAACAAGGATATAATTTTTATACTAAAAATATTTTACCTGTTATTGGAAGACTTTTTTCAAAAGACACAGTTGCCTATGGATATTTATCAGAATCGGCAGCTGTTTTTCCTTTTGGCGAAGCATTAAACAATATTTTGAGAAAAATTGGGTTTATTAATGTAGTTGATTTGCCTCAAACTTTTGGGGTGGCTACTATTTATTCGGCATCAAAATAATAATACTGAAACCATTCAGCATAAAAATGAAAAGACTATTTTATATTTTAGTGATACTATTAAGTATGCAAATTCATTCACAAACGAAAGGAATGTTTGCAAGAGATCCAATTATAAACTTGGAAAACTTTGATAAACAACGTTTATATTGGGGCTACTTTCTTGGATTTAATACCTATGATTTTAAGTTTGATTATATAAATACTCCCGATTCCGATATCATCGTTAAAATGAATACCGGTTTTAGTGTTGGGTTGGTTGGCGATTTAAGACTTCAAGAATATATTAATTTGCGATTTGAACCTGGTTTATATTATGCACAAAGAAATTTGACTTATAGCGGATTTATAAAATCACTAGACAGAGAGCGAGAAGTTCGTTCAACATATCTTGATTTTCCACTTTTATTAAAATTCTCTTCTAAAAGAGTTGGTAATATTCGACCCTATATTGTTGGAGGAGTTTCGGCAACTTTAAATCTTTCTAGTAATTCAAAATCGATCGACGACAATTACCAACAAAGATTTAGAGTGAAACCCTGGACACAAAATTACGAACTGGGTTTTGGAGTTGATTTATATTTAGAATATTTCAAATTTTCACCTTCCATTAGAGGTGTTTTTGGAATTAATGACGAGTTAATTCGTGATAATAATCCAAATAGCCCTTGGACAGGAAATATTCAATCCATGAAATCTAGAGGGGTGTTTGTGAATTTTACTTTTCACTAAGAATTCCGCTTAAACTCACTTAAAAAAATGGCTGTTGCAGTTGCTACATTTAAACTTTCAGTTTGTTGCAAATTACCAAATCTTGGAATGGCTAATTTAGTAGTCACTAATTTTTCTAGTTTTTCTGAAATTCCGTTGGCTTCGTTTCCTAAAATCAAGATTCCTTCTTGAGGTAGATTTTCTTTATAGACATTTTTTCCATCCATAAAAGTTCCAAAAATTGTAGTATTAGCTCTTTTCAGATATTTTTCTACATCCATATACAATACGGCAACCCTCGCTATCGAACCCATTGTGGCTTGAACCACTTTTGGATTATAGACATCTACCGTTTGTTCGCTACAAACAATTTGTTCCACACCATACCAATCGCATAATCTAATAATAGCACCCAAATTTCCGGGATCACGAATGTCGTCTAATGCCACTACTAATTCCCTTTCATTTCTATTTTTTTGTTCTGGAATTTTAAATAACGCTAAACAATTGTTTGGGGTTGAAAGACACGAAATTCTTTTTAAATCAGCATCTGAAATGGCAGTTTTTTGTAAAGATTCAATAGAATCAAAAATTGGTTCTGTGACAAACAAATGCTCCAATTCAAAATTGGATTGCAATAGTTCTTGAATCACTTTTACCCCTTCGGCAATAAATAATTGATGTATTTGACGAAATTTTTTTTGCTGTAAACTAGTAATTAGCTTTATTTGGTTTTTACTAACCATAAAAAAATGTACTTTTGAATTAAATTTTGCATCAATTGAAAAAACGCAATACAAAAATATCACTATTTATTTTAATTGGACTTATAATTGTTTCATGTAATGTAACAAAACGTGTTCCTAATGGGAAAAGATTGTTAATTAAAAACGAAATTAGTATTGATGATAAATCAACAAAAGATGAAAATGTGTTTTTTCAACTGTATCAAAAACCCAATAGTTCCATTTTGGGATATCGTTTGCGATTGAATTTATACAACCTTTCCAAAAAAAATGCGGATACTTCCTATGCAAAATGGTTGAGAAAAAAGCCAAACAGGCATGTTAATTTAGCCAAATTTCTTTCTGAAAAGCAAGTACAACGCTTAGCAAACTCTTTTTTAGTCTCAGGTTGGAGTAATTTTTTGATACAAACCGGGGAAGCACCGGTTATTTTTGATTCAATAAGCACTTCTAAATCGCTCAGAAGGTTGGAATCTTATTATTATAACAAAGGTTTTTTTGACGTTAAAGCTACGTACATTTGTGATTCTTCAAAAGCCAAAAAAACCAGTTTAAAATATAAAGTAGCATTAAACAAACCCTTTTTTATTGATAGTCTCAAAACTACAATTAATTCCACTGCACTTGACTCATTATATCAGATAAAAAAAGGAAATTCTTTTATTAAAATCAACAACAAATTCGATACCGAAGATTTAAACAATGAAAGAAGCAGAATAACAGAAGAATTTAGAAACAATGGTGCTTATTTGTTTCAACAAAATTATATTTCTTTCTTTGTTGATACCGTTAATACTTCAAAAAAAGTAAACCTAGATTTAATAATAAAAGACTATTCATATAGAGAAAATGACTCCTCTAAAACCGCACCTTTTAAACTGTATAAAATAAATAAAGTTGCCATTTATACCGATCAATCAAATAGTAAAAATGAAGTTAAAGTAAAAGACAGTGTTCAGTATAAAGATTTTATGCTTTACAGTGAAAAAAAGCTGAAATACCGTCCAAAAGCAATTACAAATGCTGTTTTTATTACTAAAGGAAGTTTGTTTTCAGAAAGTAACTCCAAACTTACAACTCAATATTTGAGTAATTTAAGAGTCTTTAATTACCCAACCATTCAATATAAAATTGATCCTAAAGATGAAAATGGACTTATAGCTAATATATTTCTTACACCAAGAAAAAAATATACTTTTAATCCATCTGTAGATTTCACACATTCTACAATTCAGGATTTTGGTATTTCTGGATATTCTTCTCTAGGAATTCGTAATGTATTTAATGGTGCCGAAACGTTTGAAATTGGATTTAGAGGAAATGTTGGGGCTTCGAGAGCCGTTTCAAATCCGAATAACACTTTTTTTAATATTTCAGAAATTGGTTTGGATGCTAAGTTGAGTTTTCCTAGAATATTTTTCCCATTTAATTTAGATAAAATCATTCCAAAAAGTATGATTCCTTCAACTGTAGTAAGTGCTGGATATGCTAAACAAACCAATATTGGATTAGATAAACAAAACTTTACTAGCACTTTTTCTTATAATTGGTCACCTAAAAAAAATATAGCGGTTCGATTGGATTTATTGAACATTCAATTTGTAAAAAATATAAATACTAGAAATTACTTCAATATTTATCAATCGTCATACAATGTGCTGGATGCTTTAGCAAATAATTATAACTTTGATGCAAGTAATTTCACCAATAATCATTTAACAATTGAAAGCGGAACCAATTCTTTTTTAAATGCCGTTTTAGGGAGTAATCCAACTATTATTCCATCTGATCAAGATTTTAAAATAATTAGAAGCATTCAAGAACGCAAACAAAGATTGACGGAAAACAACTTAATATTTGCTTCCAATTTTAGTTATTCCAAAACAACTCGCAGGGATGCATTCGACAATACTTTTTATTCTTTTAAAACCAAATTTGAATCCGCCGGAAATTTACTTTCAATATTAGCTAAAGCATCAAAACAACTTGATAAACAGAGTGGAGCGAATACTTTTTTTGAAGTAGAATATTCGCAATATTTAAAAGGCGAATTTGAATATATTAAGCACTGGACTTTTTCGGGAAAAAAAGTATTTGCCGTAAGAGGTTTTGCCGGGTTGGCTGTTCCTTATGGAAATTCTAAAAGTATTCCGTTTTCTCGAAGTTATTTTTCGGGTGGATCAAATGATAATAGAGCATGGCAACCTTATAGCTTAGGACCGGGAAGAAGTGGAGGACTAAATGATTTTAATGAAGCCAACATGAAACTTTCTATGAGTGTTGAAATCCGATTCAACATAGCCGGAAAATTCAATAGTGCTATTTTTAGTGATGTTGGAAATATTTGGAATGTGTTTGACAATGTAAAAGACGAAGCCTATACTTTTAATGGAATTCAATCATTAAAAACAGTCGCGCTTGGAACTGGATTAGGTTTAAGATATGATCAAGGATTATTTGTAGTTCGCTTTGATCTTGGATTTAAAACCTATAATCCTGCTAAATTAGATGGTGAAAAATGGTTGAAAGAATTAAACTTTTCTAAATCGGTATTAAATATTGGTATAAATTATCCGTTCTAATTTTAGAAATTATTACTTTTGTAACCTTAATTAAATACCTATCATTAAAATGTCACATAACATTAAACCCGGTGTTGCTACTGGAGATGAAGTTCAAGCTATATTTGCTTATGCTAAAGAAAAAGGATTTGCACTTCCCGCAGTAAATGTAACAGGTTCAAGCACAATAAATGGTGTTTTAGAAACTGCAGCCAAATTAAAAGCACCTGTAATTATTCAATTTTCAAATGGTGGCGCACAATTTAATGCAGGAAAAGGACTTTCAAATTCTAACGAAAAGTCGGCTATTTTAGGAGCTATTGCTGGCGCTAAACACATTCACACCATAGCGGAAGTTTATGGAGCAACGGTAATTCTTCATACCGACCATTGCGCAAAAAAACTATTGCCTTGGATTGATGGTTTATTAGATGCTTCTGAAAAACATTTTACTGAAACTGGGAAACCGTTGTTTTCTTCTCACATGATTGACTTATCAGAAGAACCTATCGAAGAAAATATTGAAATCTGTAAAACCTATTTAACTCGCATGAGCAAAATGGGAATGACATTAGAAATTGAATTAGGAATTACTGGTGGCGAAGAAGATGGTATAGACAATTCTGATGTAGATAGTTCAAAATTATACACACAACCCTCTGAGGTTTCATATGCTTATGAAGAATTATTAAAAGTAAGCCCTCGATTTACAATTGCAGCTTCTTTTGGAAATGTTCATGGAGTTTATAAACCTGGAAATGTAAAACTAACACCAAAAATCTTGAAAAACTCTCAAGATTATGTTCAAAATAAATTCAATACCGAACCAAATCCGATTGATTTTGTTTTTCATGGAGGTTCCGGTTCTACTATAGAGGAAATTAGAGAAGCCATTTCTTATGGTGTAGTTAAAATGAATATTGATACTGATTTACAATTTGCTTTCACCGAAGGAATTCGTGATTATATGCTTAACCATATTGAATACCTTAGAACACAAATTGGAAATCCTGATGGTGCCGATGTTCCTAATAAAAAATATTACGACCCTAGAAAATGGACTCGAGAAGGTGAAATTACTTTCAATACAAGATTAGAGCAAGCATTTGCTGATTTAAACAATGTAAACACGCTTTAGTTACTCAATACAAACTGATAACTGAATACTGATAACTGAATACTGAAAATATGGCTTGGTTTAAAAGAACAGAAAAAGGAATTACAACTGCAACGGAAGATAAAAAAGATGTCCCAAAAGGACTTTGGTATAAGTCTCCAACAGGCAAAATTATTGATGCCGACGAACTAGAACGTAATTTATGGGTTAGCCCAGAAGATGGTTTTCATGTTAGAATTGGCAGTAAAGAATATTTCGAGATTTTGTTTGACGACAACAAATTTAAAGAGCTAGATGCCAAAATGACTTCTAAGGATCCGCTTGGATTTGTAGATACCAAAAAATATGCTGACCGATTGAAAGACGTAATGGATAAAACCAAATTGAAAGATGCGGTACGAACTGGCGTAGGAAAATCTAAAGGAAAAGATTTAGTTATTTGCTGTATGGATTTTACTTTTATTGGTGGATCCATGGGAGCTGTTGTAGGTGAAAAAATAGCCCGTGGAATTGATTATTCTATCAAAAATAAAGTGCCCTTTGTAATGATATCAAAATCAGGGGGTGCTCGAATGATGGAGGCAGCTTATTCGTTAATGCAATTGGCTAAAACTTCTGTAAAATTGGCGCAATTAGCAGAAGTCAAAATACCCTATATTTCATTATGCACCGATCCAACAACAGGTGGAACAACAGCTTCATATGCCATGTTAGGCGATATTAATATTGCAGAACCAGGTGCTTTAATTGGTTTTGCAGGGCCTCGTGTGGTTAGAGATACTACGGGTAAAGATTTGCCTGAAGGATTTCAAACTTCCGAATTTTTATTAGAACATGGATTTTTAGATTTTATTTCTCAAAGAAAAGAATTGAAAGACAAAATCAATTTATATATTGATTTGATTTTGAATCAAGAAGTTAGATAAAGTTTGATTTTATAAAAATAGATTAAAAACACAAAGTTATTGCTTTGTTTTTTTAATTAATTTTGACTTGTGAGATTCGACTAAATTCCACTTCGAATGGCTTCAACCGGATCTAATTTAGATGCCGATATTGCAGGTAAGATTCCAGCAATTAAGCCAATTAATATTGCCAATCCAGAACCCAACATAATATTACTAAAACTCAGTACAAACTCAAAATCAAGTAATTTAGTTAATCCAATAGCGATTAACCAAACTAATAGTATCCCGATTAAACCTCCAATTAAACAAAGGATTACCGCTTCAAATAAAAATTGGAAGAGAATAAATCTGTTTTTGGCCCCAAGAGATTTTTGAATCCCAATTAAATTGGTACGTTCTTTTACAGATACAAACATAATATTGGCTACACCAAAGCCACCTACAAGAAGTGAAAATCCAGCAATAATCCAACCTCCTAAATTCAAATTAGCAATTATTTGATCTATAAAATCAGTAAAACCAGAAAGCACATTTATAAAAAAATTATCAATTTCTGCTGGTTTTAATCCACGTAGGTTACGTAATTTTTGAGAAACTTCGGCTTTAAAAGCATCCATATCAATTCCTTTTTGTGGTTTAATAAGAATTACTGGCGTCATAGAGTCATTGTTATCGCCATACATCCTTCTTAAAAAATTCACCGGAATATATACTGAAGTATCGTTGCTATCGCCAAACATTCCAGCACCTTGCTTTTTCAAAACGCCAATTACTGTAAAACGTTGTCCGTACAAACGCACTTGCTTGCCAATTGGATCGCTATTTTCAAAAAGATTCTTGGCTATTTCATCACCTATTACGGCAACTGAAGTACCCGAATTGGCTTCCGATTCGTTATAGAATCTTCCTTCAGTAAATTCCAGTCCTTGAATATCTATAAACTCATGAGAAACTGGAACTATATTTACACTACTTACCGATTTAGTGTCGTATTTTATAATTTCACTTTTTACGAAAAGTTGGTAAGCCATTTCTTGTGCTTCCGGAAGTGCATTTTTTAAATATTCATATTCGTTATATTTCACTTGCGGAAATTGATCTCGCTTCCATCTTGGAATTGTAGAGGGTCCAAAACTGCCTTTAAATAAATAAATGGTGTTTTTATCTAAACTACTTAAATCTTTTTTTATTTTTCTGTCTAAAGAATCTACAGCAGCAAGTACTGCAATTATAGAAAATATTCCAATAGTTACACCCAAAAGCGAAAGCAACGTTCGCAACTTGTTGTTTCGCAAGGCATTCATAGCAAAACTAAAACTTTCACTCAATAATCTTAGGTAAACAAACATATCGGATGTATTTTCTCTGTCAAATTTAAGTTATTAGTAAATAGATTAACGAAATTGTTACATAAATTAAATTGATTTTATAAATTACATAGTTCACAATAAAAAAGAACAAAATTGAATGTATAAAAAAACAAAAACTTCCGAAATTTGTTAAAATTTTTTCTAGAATCTGAAATGAATTCAGATTAAAAAAAACTACTTTTGTGTGCTTAACAACACAAGACAATGAGCACTACAAAAACGATTCAATCTGCTCTTATTTCGGTATATGATAAAACCGGTTTAGAGCCCATCGTGAGACAACTTCACAAACAAAATGCAACCATTTATTCTACCGGAGGAACAGAAGATTTTATAAAAAGCTTAGGGATTCCTGTTGTTCCCGTAGAAGACATAACCTCTTACCCTTCTATTTTAGGTGGGCGTGTAAAAACATTACACCCAAAAGTTTTTGGTGGTATTTTGAACCGTCAAGACCACCCAACGGATTTGGAACAAATGAAGGAATTTGACATTCCACAGATAGACCTAGTAATAGTAGATTTATATCCATTTGAAAAAACGGTGGCTTCTGGAGCAAGTGAAGCCGATGTAATTGAAAAAATCGATATTGGTGGTATTTCGTTAATTCGTGCGGCAGCTAAAAATTTTAAAGATACTGTGATTGTACCATCGGTAGAAGAGTATGAATTATTTTTAGGAATGATTACCGAAGGAAACGGAGCTACCACTTTGGAGCAACGAAAATATTTAGCCACTAGAGCGTTTCATGTTTCGTCTAATTATGACACTGCAATTTTTAATTATTTCAATACCGAAGATACTTATTACAAAGAAAGCATTGCCAACGGACAAGTACTTCGTTATGGCGAGAACCCACATCAAAAAGGATTTTTCTTTGGTGATTTTGAAGCTATGTTTACCAAATTGCATGGAAAAGAATTATCGTACAACAATTTATTAGACGTTGATGCTGCCGTAAATTTGATTGCTGAATTCAAAGACAACGATCCAACATTCGCGATATTAAAACACAATAATGCCTGCGGATTGGCAACAAGAAAAACCTTAAAAGAAGCATATTTAGCTGCTTTGTCTTGCGATCCAACTTCAGCTTTTGGAGGTGTTTTAATAGCTAATACACACCTCGACATCGAAACTGCAAAAGAAATTAATTCGCTATTTTGTGAAGTGGTTATTGCGCCAAGTTATGATCAAGAAGCCTTAACTATTCTAGAAGAAAAAAAGAACCGAATACTATTGATAATAAATAATATACCTTTACCTCAACGTCAAGTAAGAACTTGTTTGAACGGATTGTTGATACAAGATAAAAACAACATCACGGATACTAAAGAGCTCTTGAAAAACGTTACTAATACAGTTCCTACCGAACAAGAAATTGAAGATTTATTATTTGCGTCAAAAATTTGTAAAAATACCAAATCAAATACAATTGTTTTTGCAAAAAACAGTACATTAGTAGCTTCAGGAACTGGACAAACCTCTCGAGTAGATGCTTTAAAACAAGCAATTGAAAAAGCAGAAACTTTTGGGTTTGATTTAAATGGAGCCGTGATGGCAAGCGATGCGTTCTTTCCATTTCCGGATTGTGTAGAAATTGCGCATAATGCAGGAATCAAAGCTGTTATTCAGCCAGGTGGGTCAATTAAGGACGAATTGAGCATTAATTATTGTAATGAAAATAAAGTTGCAATGGTATTTACAGGAACACGTCATTTTAAACATTAATTTTATTATTTTTGTAAGATTATATAATTTTTTAACAAACTAATACCCTTTTTAACGTATGGGATTTTTTGATTTCATGACCGAGGATATAGCAATTGACCTTGGTACAGCTAACACGCTAATCATTCACAACGACAAAGTTGTAATTGACAGCCCTTCTATTGTTGCCAGAGACAGAGTATCTGGAAAAATCATCGCAGTTGGAAAAGAAGCCAACATGATGCAAGGGAAAACTCATGAAAACATCAAAACCATTCGACCATTGAAAGACGGAGTTATTGCCGATTTTGATGCTTCCGAAAAGATGATTAGTATGTTTATAAAAAGCATTCCGGCTTTAAAAAAGAGAATGTTTACTCCTGCTTTGCGGATGGTCGTTTGTATTCCTTCTGGAATTACAGAAGTAGAAATGCGGGCTGTTAAAGAAAGTTGTGAGCGTGTAAATGGAAAAGAAGTATATTTAATTCATGAGCCAATGGCTGCAGCAATCGGTATTGGTATTGATATTATGCAACCAAAAGGAAACATGATTGTTGATATTGGTGGTGGAACAACCGAAATTGCGGTGATTGCACTTGGTGGAATTGTTTGTGATAAATCGGTTAAAATTGCCGGTGACGTTTTTACAAATGACATCGTTTACTACATGAGAACACAACACAATTTGTTTGTGGGAGAATCTACAGCAGAAAAAATTAAAATTCAAGTAGGCGCTGCAACCGACGCTCTTGATGCTCCGCCTGATGATATGTCTGTTCAAGGTAGAGATTTACTTACAGGTAAACCAAAACAAGTGGAAGTTTCTTTTAGAGAAATTGCCAAAGCTCTAGATAAATCAATTCAACGTATTGAGGACGCAGTAATGGAAACATTATCTCAAACCCCTCCTGAATTAGCTGCCGATATCTATAACACTGGAATTTATTTGGCTGGTGGTGGCTCAATGCTTCGTGGTTTAGATAAACGTATTTCATTAAAAACAGATTTACCAGTATATATTGCAGAAGATCCTTTGAAGGCAGTTGTAAGAGGTACCGGAATGGCTTTAAAAAATATTCCTAAATTCAGAAGTATATTAATAAAATAAACTATTTAAATTAAAATTCAGAATACTGATTTTTGAAAACTGAACACCTAAAAGATGCAGCAAATATTTAATTTTATATTTAAAAACAGCTATCGAATGCTGTTTTTGCTGCTCATGGTAACATCCTTAATGTTAACCATCCAATCCCATTCGTATCACAAAAGTAAAGTCATTAGCTCAGCAAATTTCTTTACTGGTGGAGTGTATCAAATGACTTATAATGTGGAAAGTTATTTCAATTTAAAAATTCAAAACGAAGAACTCGCAAAAGAAAATGCGCGTCTAAAAAGCTTGTTGTTCAACCTAAAAGACTCTACAAAAATTCCAAAGCTAGATTCTATCAAAGGGGTTAACAAAATCAATATTTTAGAATCGGAAGTAATTAAAAATTCATACAGTAATCAAGTTAATTTTCTAACTCTAAATACCGGATTTAAACAAGGGGTTAAACCCGATATGGGAGTTATTAATAGTTTGGGTATTGTGGGTGTGGTAGAAAATACTTCCGCAAAATATTGCACAGTTTTGAGTATTCTTAATACCGAATCGCCAATAAATGCGAAAATAAAAAAATCAAATCATATTGGCTCTTTAACTTGGAATGGGAAAAATACAGGATTTGTGCAATTAGTTGATGTTCCACGATTGGCCTCTGTTAAAAAAGGTGATACCATTGTTACTGGGGGACAATCTCATATTTTTCCTGAAAATATTGGAATAGGAACTATATATAAAATTTATGTTGATAACCAAACTAATTTTTATACAATTGACGTTAAACTTTTCAATGACATGACCAGTTTAGGTCACGTTTATATCATAAAAAACAAAGATAGTAACGAAATTATTAACTTAGAAAAAAAGAGCGATAAGAATGAATAGTGCCATGTTATTCAATAGTGCCAGATTCATTTTGCTGCTTGCAGTACAAGTAATTATTTTTAATAATTTTAATTTTTCTGGTTACATCAACCCCTACCCGTATATTCTTTTCATCATTCTCTATCCAGTAAATGGAAATAAATATGGTCTGTTGGCCGCGAGTTTTTTCTTAGGCTTAATCATGGATTTATTCTGTAATTCTGGAGGCGTTCATGCTGCAGCTTGTTTAATACTTGCTAATTTTAGACCAGCCCTATTCCGATTTTCGTTTGGATTAAGTTATGAATATCAAACAGTGCGATTGAACGATGTATTAACTCCTGAACGATTTTCATTTATCTTATTAGCGGTTATCATTCATCACTTGACCTTATTCATTTTAGAAGTATTCACTTTCGAATATTTTTGGAATATCGTATTTAGAACTATTGCCAGTACCCTATTCACAATTATAATTTGTATATTAATTATTTACTTAATCAAGCCAAGTAAACGATGAGAAAAGCATTATTGCCTGCTTTAGTAATTATTACTGCGTCTTTGTTATTGGTGCGCCTCTTTTATCTGCAAATTATTGAAGACTCTTTCAAACTAAAATCTGAAAACAATGCTATCAAAATTAAATATGATTATCCCGAAAGAGGTTATGTTTATGATCGATATGGAAAGCTCTTAATTGCAAACCAACCTTCTTATGACATTATGGTTGTTCCTAAAGATGTAAAAGAAATGGACACCCTAGAATTTTGTTCTTTATTAGATGTTACAAAAGAATTTTTAATAACTAAAATGAAGAAAGCAAGAGTTTACAGTCCTATGCTACCTTCTGTTTTTTTGCCGCAATTGAACAAATTAGAATACGCTGCTTTTCAAGAAAAAATTAGAAAATTTACTGGCTTTTATATTCAAAAACGTTCGTTAAGAGATTATCAAGTTGAATATGGTGCCAATGTTTTTGGATTTATTACTCAAGTAAATGAAAACATTGTAAAGAAAAACCCCTATTATGTTGGAGGAGATTTGATTGGAAAGCAAGGAGTTGAAGAAAGCTACGAAACTTTTTTAAGAGGACAAAAAGGAGTTAAATATGTTCTTAAAGATAAATTTAACAGAGAAATTGGCTCCTATAAAGAAGGAAAATACGATACCATTTCCAAGCAAGGGGATGATTTAACCCTAACCATTGATGGTGAACTCCAAAAATATGGTGAAGAATTAATGGTGAACAAATGGGGAGGAATTGTAGCCATAGAACCTAAAACAGGTGAGATTCTTGCTCTTGTTAGTGCACCCGATTTTAATCCAGCTTTGTTAGTTGGCAGAAAACGTTCAAAAAACTATACATTATTGCATAACGACTCAATTGCAAAACCATTATACGATAGAGGATTATTGGCAGAATATCCACCCGGTTCTCCATTCAAAATTTTAACCGCTTTAGTTGCGTTGCAAGAAGGCGTGATTGATGAAAACACTACCTTTTTCTGTAATCATGGATTTAGTTATGCACGCGGCAGATTTATGAAATGTCACTGCCATGGAGGTGGAATGCAATTACATAACGGTATTTATGAATCCTGTAACACCTATTTCGGAAATGTTTACATTAAAACCATAAACAAATACAACAACCATTCGTACGCTGTTGATGTTTGGAGTAAACACCTGAAAAGTTTTGGATTAGGAGCATTTATGGGTTATGATTTACCCATTGGTAAAAAAGGTAAAATTCCAACTTCCAAAACATATAATAAAATTTATTCTGGGTGGAATTGGGATGGTAAAACAATTGTTTCCAATGCTATTGGTCAAGGAGAAGTATTAACAACACCTATCCAATTGGCAAACCTAATGGCTACTGTTGCTAATAGAGGTTATTATTACACCCCTCATATTGTTAAGAAAATTAAAGGTGAAATTTTAGATAAAAAATTCAGAACCAAACACGTTACAACAATAAATAAAAAATACTTTGAGCCAGTTATCAATGGTATGTTTGATGTATATAATAAAGGGACAGCATTCGGATTGGGAGTTGAAGGAATTGATATTTGTGGTAAAACAGGAACTGCAGAAAACTATCTGAAAGTCAACGGAAAGCGAGTAAAACTTCAAGACCACTCCATTTTTGTAGCTTTTGCACCAAATG